>OMNT01000295.1_pt1 | contig 54396 bp, 55 predicted proteins | sample 1672551 | NCBI WGS metagenome assembly OMNT01 (sample SAMEA3136698, study PRJEB25190) | human gut metagenome | reverse complement strand
CATACCTTTCGGGGAGATCATCGGTAAGCGGATTGCCGCCTTGAGAAGCGGGTTCAAAGTATTGGCGTTCATCGCCAACAATAACCGCCGGCTTATCCGGCGTGCGTTGGCAGGCACATAACAATATACAACTTATGACCAACCATAGCGTGCTTATGATTTTTTTCATTTTAGCCTCCTCTTCCAAAGGAAAGTGCCGCATACCGGCAGGTATGCGGCTAACAGAACAGGTTACATTATCTTATCTTAGAAAAAGTTCCGCTGTCAGTCAGGAGCCACCATGTGCCATCAGTTCCATGCGCAAAGTATTCAGTAGAAGACACTTTATAATAATCAAATCCATTGCTATCTCGACGGGTTTTTGAGAGATAGTCCTGCAAGGCCTCCCATGTTCTGCCACCTACAATGCCGTCAGCGGTTAAAGAAGAATTTGTCTGGAATGACTTTACCTTCGCTTTGGTAGTACTGCCAAAATTCCAGTCAACGTTAATGCCGTAGTTGAGTTGATGTAATACACGCTGTATTGCACCAACCTGTGCATTTTGGTCGCCTTGCTGCTGAATTTGCATCCTATACCTCCACTGATAGTTAGGGTATGTAGAATCAGCAAATGCTATGGAAACAACCGATAAAAACATTAGCATAACAATCATAAAAAATACAAACTTTTTCATTTGTTTCTCCTTTCAGAATCCTTAAGTGCTAATTTAGAAACAAGTATGTTTTTTAAGCCCTTGCGAATCTGCATCGCCTCCCATAGCGATGAGCTTGTCCGGCTCGCGATTTACAAGGACTTTTTCATTCCCCCAATGGAAATATCTCCTTCCCGCGCCTTGTCGTTTGTTTTTCTCATATCATTCTTTTCCTTCTTTGCATATGCCATATACTTGCTGTTCGTGAGGGCGGCGAAGGTCAGCCCTGTAAGCGACCAGAATGCCTCCGAGGCGAAGAACATGAGCGCAGTTTCCATTAGATTGCCAAAGTAATTCGGCACACTTTCCCCAGGCTTGGGGTAAGCCTCCATGGGCAGGAACAGCAGCGCGGCAAAGCCGTAGGCTATGAATATCCCCAGCGCCAGCCCGCCGGAAGCAGCGCAGGCCGCGGCCTTGCCCGCGATATACCGCGATACGATGGTTCGGGGGAGATACTCCTTTATGAAGCCGCTCTTTACATCGTCGATGAAGGAAGCGGTATACGGCAGCGCCGCTAAAATTGGCAAAGCCAATGCCATGGCATCTGAGGACAGTGCGCTCATGATAAGGTCGCTGTGGAAGCCGTGGGAAAGGAACTCCGCCGAGCGGAAGCCGGACAATATGCCCTGCACCGTGGAAGGGAGCAGCTCCAGCACCGTGCCTGAAACGCCGATAAGGAATGCACGGCTCAGCATGGCCTGCCTGAGGCTGGCGCAAAGGGGCTTTTTTCATGCGGGATTTCTCCTTTCTCCGGTTTTTACAATTTGAAAGCAGGCGTGGCGGGGTTCAATGCGGTCATGCAATATATTTCTTAGGAAAAATTATTGTGCATTTCAACACGGGATCCATCTAATGCATTGATTGCTATATAGGATGGTAAAATATGCCCGTCCAAGGCGCTCTCTTTTTGCACGATGAACAGCCATGTCGGAATGAGGAAAACCTTGTTCCTTTCCTTTGTAGAGCGAACCATGCAGTTTGTGAGCATAATTCGCGTAATGTGTCTATCCTCGACTGTGGTAGCATCGGCTACCCATGAGGAACCAAGAATAAGCAGGTCTTTCGCGTGCTGCCATACCGCCTCAAATGATAGAGGCTTCATGTTGCTTTCTAACTTATTCGTTATAATAACGGGATACTCCCAATGAAAGAAACGGATTCCCTCCTGATCCACCATAAGCACAATTCTTTCCTGCGGCCAGGGTTTGATATAGTCCGCTTCATCCTCAAACCCCAAAACCCCTGGGGTCAATATGCTGCTGTCAAACGGAATTTGCCCATCGATTGCACGGCAAAAAGTTATTTGGTAGCCCACCGAGACCGTAGCATAGCCAAAGAATCCATCCAGCATACGCGCCGCTTCAATATGTGCCGCTTCAAAGCCTTCAATTTTCAAATCATTCAATACGTTTTTTGATATTGTCAACGCTTCTTCTTTGGATAAAACGGGTTCCAGTACAACAGGACCTTCTCCGTCCCAACCGCCGTTCTTTATTATCCATGATTGTAGTTGTATGGTTCCGGCGTTCTTCGGGAAAATTTCTATTTGATTTTCATCGGCAAACACATAAACATTTTGTTCCAAACTGTTTTTGAAAACCACATTGCATGGGAAAGTCGGGTCATAATCAGCAATGGGAATATATTCCTCGTTAGGCGCATTTCGCAATTCTTCGGATAAGCTTTCGATTATTTCTGCGCTATCGGCAGATGGCTCATACAGAACGGAGCCGTCTTGCTGTTTTTTCGGCATTCCTCTTTTTAGAATGACTATGAGTTCTTCCAAATCTTCTTTCGTCATTTCACCGGAGCGCGCTCCGATGAGGTCTTTAGAGAAGTATGAAAGTATTTCATCCAAGCGGGTTTGACCAAACCTGTCTTGCGTCGCTTCATACACATGAAAGCCTTCCGCTTGGCCTATCTCAATATCCGTATCCGCCACAAACCTGAAATGTGGCATTTGTATTTCTTCATTCAATTTACTTGGGCAAATAAAGGTGCTGTCAGCTTCCTTATCATCGCTTTCAACAAGTGTAGCTTCTAATTGTTCCGCCGCCTTATGCACCACTATCTCTTTTTCGGGCGTGGGCTGGCAGGCAGATATAGCAATAATGCAAAAAAAGACGCTTAAAAGGTATATGGCCTTCTTCATTTACTCATCTCCTTGTCTCCTTTGCCAAAAGGCAGGACTTCGGGGCGCATACGTAAGCATGCGCCCCAGCTTATGCTTTATTGATAGGTTGCCGAGAATGTTCCGCTCGTGGTCATTCTAGACGCATTCGGTGTGTTGTAGTACGGGTTTCGAATCTGCAAATAGATAGAAGAAATCGTTTGGTACGTGGAGTATACCGACAAGGTGCCAGATGACTGCCCCGTTGGAACTTCCGCTTGTCCGCTAACAGAAACATTGGACGCATTCACTAATTCTACAACCTGATATCGTTCCAAACCAGATACCGCAAATACAATACGCGTGTTGTCATCTTTGCCAGATGTAAACTTGGTACTTCCACTGGAACGGCTGATCGGCCCACATTTCCAAACATGGGTTATCTTAGCTTCGGTATAAGTCTTGCTAGCTGTCGTAGCTAAAGCCGAACTGGCAGAAACAAGAATCAACAGCATTATCAATGTAAATGCCGCTTTCCTTAAGAATCCCTTTTGCATAAAAACTCCTTTCACAGTTGTTGGATATTAGACAATAATCAAGCATAATATATTACCCCTTCAGCCTTTGCAACTCTGCATTGCTTCCCACAGCGATGAGCTTGTCCGTTTCATGATTTACAGGAACTTTTTCATTCACCCAATGGAAACATCTCCTTCCTGTGCCTTATCGTTTCTGTACCTTATAGCTTTCTTTTCTTCTTTTCTTATATGGTATGGTTTCACGGAATGCAAAGTAACAAAAATCTTTTGTTGTGACTGTGCGGACTAAAGTTGGATGTTTTTATTAACAGATGCGAGTTGATACTGGCTGTATGCAGCAACCTTGGGACGAATCAACAGAAATACTTGAGATGAATCTGTTAACACAATGTTTAACTCATCACTGCTTATAACACTTTACGTGATTAGCAGTGCCGTGTTAATATATAATTACAAAGTTTAGATGGATGGAAGTGCAATATCTTACATGGCAAGTTTTGATACAGAAGCAGAAAGCGATGCGGAGATTATTCGTAATCTTTACGAACAGTATTATTTTCTCCTCTATCGCTATGCCCTTCCCAAGGTGAATTTTGACAATGATGCCGCAGCAAACTGTGCGCATGCGGTTTTTGATGTTGCCTCAAAGAATATAGAGAAGTTAAGGGATCACGAGAACATCGGTGGTTGGATGATGCGATCGCTTAAAAACATAATTTCCGACCACTATAAGGCTCAACGTAGGCGCACAAAGAAGGAAACACTCTTTTCCAGAATGACGCTAAAGCATGATTTTAGCTTTGAATTGTGGCCGGACAACATTTTTAGCGATAGCGAAATTCAAGAAATCAAAAATGGAATTTTGAGCTTGCTTAGCGACAATGAAAAACAGATATACCATCTGTTTTATGTCGAAAACAAAAGCGTAAGGGACATAAGCGATCTGCTTTGTATATCCGAGGCGGCCACAAAGATGCGCTTGATGCGGCTGCGAAATAAGATATATGATGGAATCAAAAAATTTTTTTAGAAATCCTGTTACCTTGCCATGCAATAGACCATATAAGAGTATAAGAGGAGAGAAGCGTCATGGGCGATCATCGTGAATACCAAAAAAGGATAAAAAGATATGATGCTCAGATAAAATATGTGGATTCTGTTTTTGAAGCCGAAATATGCAAACCCGTTGAACGGCGAGACGAAGCACTGCTAAATGAGTGTCTGGATACGTTGGACTACCTGCATGACAGCAGGCGTAAGCTTATTGTAAAATTAGAGGCTGAGAGTCCAGCTTGTGTTCGGATGGCTTATAAAAGGCCGCGGCTTGCGTTCGCAACTAGCATTTTATTGATGCTTCTTCTTGGCACCGGTGTGGCTCAAGCTATTGACTTTAGAATATGGACCGCTTTGATTCATTGGGATGCCGGTTATCTCTCTGTGAACTATGTTCCGGAGGAGGAAGAAGCCTTCGATTCTGCCAATGGAAGCATCATAAATGATAACAGTATTACAATTATGGATGACGGTATAATTGAGCCGATCGATTATCCATCAATCGATGATGCTCTTAATAAGTTGGATATTATACCCATGCTGCCGATGCACTTGCCCGATGGCTTTGATGTGGATAGAGTATACGGAAACTGTGGCAAAGGCGGCAAAGTGCTGAATATAGTCTATAAGAGCGAACAACACTCATTATCATATAAAGTTGATGAGCATCTTGAATCAGAGAGCGCAGTAACAGTTGTTTTACCTGATAACAAAGAAGAGTATAAAAAGTACAAGAGAAATAGTATAACATATACGTTGACACAAACAGGTACAATGGTCTACGCAACGTGGACAAATGGCTATATGATATACACTATTAACACTGATTTGCCATATGAGGAAGTTTTGCTTATCATAGATTCTCTTGAAGTCTATACAAAATAATATGGAGGACACCTAACATGAAAGTCAAAGAAATCATATCGCTGGTGCTTATATGCACAATGACGTTAGTGCTTGGAACAACCACATTTGCGTTAGAACGTTCTGAGCCTACGGGTATTGCCTCTTCCGATCCATTTTCATCAGACAGATGTGTCATTCTGTCGCCACAAACGAGAGCTGCAGATTTGATGTACAGCCCAAGTTTATCTATCAGCAGTCCAAGTGTAGGTAAAATATCTGTAAATGCAAACGTTAGCACAAAGAAAACTGTTGATAAACTTGGGTTTACGGTCCTTAAAATAGAGCGCTGGAACGGAAGCTCCTGGGAACCGGATGCTTTCTGGAATGACAAGTATTCATATAGCACAAGTTCCTTCGCTTGGTCGGGAAGTGCTACCGGTTGTGTTAGCGGCGCATATTACAGAGCTACCTGCACATTCTATGCCAAGTTAGGCAGCAAAGTGCAGACGATTGATGCTGCAACAAGCTATATTAAATGTCGGTAAAAATCGCCTGCCGTCCGCACGGGATGCTGTATTGATGGTTATCAAGGATTCGGGATAACTTGGGCAAGCAGGGCAAAGAGGTACCCACTTTGCTTTTCGGGCAATTTCCGCCGCCGCGAAAACTGCCCTCTGCTTGTCAGGGGCAGCGCCCCTGAAACCCTTTGAACGATTTTTCCAAAATCGGCTGCGCGTTTCTGCGAAACGCTTGGGAGCGTGACCGTTATTGCCGGTCATGCTCCTTTTTCTTCTCCTCCTCGCGCTCGTTTTTGCCCAGCATACGATCCACGTTCTGCTTGTGGAGCAGCAGCTCGCGCATCTCATCGCGCGAACGCCGGTATTCGGCATACGCCGCCTTTTTTTCGGCAAGCAGCTTGGCATATTCCTCCTGCAAGCTCTTGACGGTGGGGAGCTTTTTGACGCCCAGTTCGTCAAAGGCTTTCTTTGCCGCTTTGTGCAGAAGGATGTCGCCCCCATGATCAGCAAGATACAGACGGACACGAGCGGATGGCAAAAACCTGTCCGGACGGCGCAGCTCGTCTGCGGCAGTAAGACGGATTATCTTTTCGTTGCTGACAGCGGTCCCGGAGAAACCAGCGCCAAAGGCTTGACCGTACCGCGGTTCGGATATGAAGCTGCAGCACATTTACTTCTGCGGAAGTGTTGATGCTGTGGCCTACTTCAAAAATCAAAGCGAACTAACGCAAACGGCACGGAAACTCCGTGCCGTTTTTTATTATACTGCATATTCCAAATCCTAATCTGCATATATTTTTAGAAAAGAATATGCAGATAATTCAGATGACCGCTTGCATTTCTGCATATAGTACGCTATAATTATGTGTAGAAAGGCTGGTGCTGTATGAGAAAATTCGATTACTCCTTTTTGAATAACGGTATGCTGCCGGCAAACCTTGTGAACCTCACTTCCAATATTGCAGCGCTCAAAACTATGGCAGGCGTGCGCAAGGACGAATACACGCAGATTTTCACGGAGCTTGAGGCTGTCGCAAAGGTACAGTCCATCAAAAGCTCCAACGCCATTGAGGGCATTGTGACTAGCGATGAGCGTATCGCCGCCATTGTCAATCAGAACAGCGCGCCGCTGAACCACAACGAGGCCGAAATTGCCGGGTATAGAGATGCACTGAATGAGATTCACTTGGGCTATGAACACATCGACTTTCGGCAGAGCGACATTCTGCGGCTGCACGAAATGATGATGAGCTTTGCGGGCTATGAATATGGTGGGCAGTACAAGACAGACGATAATGTGATTCTGGAGATCGACGCTGACGGAAACCGCCGTGTCCGTTTCCATCCCACACCTGCAAGTGAAACGCCGAAGGCAATGGAGCAGTTGGAGCTTGCCTATCTGGCTGCCCGAAGCGAGGCAAATATCAATCAGCTTCTTCTGATCCCCTGCGTGATTCTTGACTTCCTCTGTATCCATCCGTTCCGGGACGGCAACGGCAGAATGTCCCGTCTGCTCTCGCTGCTTCTGCTATATAAAAACGGCTTTGACGCCGGGAAATATGTGTCTTTCGAGGAACAGATCAACAACTCCAAGGCTTATTATTACGAAGCCCTGCGGCAGTCCTCTGCCGGTTGGGAAACGAATGAGAACTCTTATTTCCCCTTTATTGAGAATTTCCTGTCCACGCTCTATATGTGCTATAAGGAGCTGGACAAACGGTTTGCCGTGGTACACGGCAAAAAGATCACTAAGAAGGCACGTGTGGAGGCGACCGTTCTGAACAGCCTGACCCCGCTTTCCAAAGCCGAAATTTGCAAAATCCTCCCCGATGTCAGCCCTACTACCGTCGAGGCCGTCCTTGGGGTAATGGTCAAGACCGGTTCGGTAAAGCGGATCGGCGCAGGACGGACGACACGGTATATTAAGGCGTAAGAGAAATTCACTTTAAACCAAAGGTAGGAAATTGTTCATGGGTCGAGCTAAGAGAAAAAGAATTGCAAAGCAGCGCAAAAGCCGTGAAAAGTGAAATTTGATTCGTCTAAAAATGGGAAAACGTATTTTTTCAATTTGACCAAATGCAACAGGAAATTATCCGGAATATCAAATCGCGTAGCTGCACCGTCCTTTTCCGTCCGTCCATGCTCTAACGCTCCTTTCTGCTGTTTGAGGGTTTGGGACGCTTCCCAAGGGTCTGCCCCAACAGGCGATAGCCTGTAAGGGTACAAGCAATTTTCAACCGACGCGCCGCAGCGCGGGAGGTCGAAAATACGGAAGTGGGTACCCGCTTCCTATGCTTGCTGCGAAAGTTATTCCCTCATTCTCTATACCACAAGAAAAATGGATTTTGCCAACCGGCGGAAAAACATTTACATTCTTGCTCTTGAATACAACTTAAAAAAATGCTATACTTATACATAAGTATCTGCCTGTACTTTCGGCAGATTGATTTTTGCGCATTAGTTAGAGGCAGCTAACCGCAAGGAGGTGTTGACTTATTATTATTTCATACCCTGAGGATCGTTTTGTTCCCTCCGCTGTAAGCATTGCTGCATCAGGTCAGATTATGCAGGCGAATAAAACAGCCGATAATCAATATCTCATTCCCCTCATGGATGGTATTATTGAAAACATTGATATTGCCGATGGAATATTGTTGACAACATCAGAGTTTGTTTCACAGGAAGATATTGAAATGACAACAACACACGACGATTTGAGCCTGTTTCAGATTTCCTTTTGCATTGATGGCAATATGGAGTGGTCTTACATCAATAACGAGGTTGTTCATCAATTTCAAATTGCGGCACAGCAGAGCCAAGTACGCTATGGAACATTTAAGGAGTGCCGAAGTAGAATAAGCGGAAACAGGAAATTCAAAGGCATCAGCATTACTTTGGATGAAAAAATCTTTGAGCAAATTTTCACCTGTATCAAAATAAGGGGGGCATTATATGATACAAGAAAAACAGCGCCCGTAAGAGTATATACCTACACACCAAACATCAGTAAAATTCTCTCTGAAATCCTTGCTTGCCACTTTTGTGATGAAATGAAAAAGATCTATCTGCAAGGAAAAATTTTTGAGTTAATTGCTGTTTACTGCGACGAGGTTATTTGCAAATCTCCTACAAATGACTTTGGCATCCGTATTAGTGTGGAAGATTACAATGCGCTGTTGAAGGCACGAGAATTTATTGGTGAGAACTTCGCTCACCCCCTCACAATTCCAATTGTTGCAAAGGCGATTGCTATCAACGAGCAAAAATTAAAGGATGGATTTAAGCGGTGCTTTGGAGTTACAGTTAATGATTATGTTGTAGAAAAACGGCTGGAAGCAGCGATACGATTATTGAAAACTGGAAAACATACAGTGCAGGAAGTGACATGGATGGTGGGGTATTCTCATACGGGATATTTCATCGAGCTTTTTCGGAAGCATTATGGAATATCCCCCGGCGAAATGTTAAAAAACAATAGATAAGAACTTCATGTAAGTCTGAAAAGACCGCATGAAGTTCTTTCTTTTGTGACATAGGAACTTCCGATAGTGACACTATGCAGAAAATCATCGTGCTATACTAATAGCAGTTAGCGTTATCTAACCAAAAAAACTCGGAGGTTATTGCTATGAGCAGAACAAATGAAAACAAATTAAAAATGAAGGACATTGCAACCATAGGCATCTTTAGCGCACTCCTTTTTGTGGTGACAATGGTAGCAGGAGCTTTGATGGGAATTAGCATGGTGTTGAATATGTATTCCGTTGCGGTTGTTGCCGTTTTATCTGCGCCGCTTTATATGCTGATTATGGCAAAAGTACATAAGAAAGGCGCAGTCTTATTGACTTTTGCTATTGTCGGTATTCTATGGGGGCTGTTTGGCGGTATTTTTGTCTTGATTTGGATGTTGGGGTTTGGCGTTGTAGGCGAAGTCCTTGCCAGCAAATCAAAGTATCAGAATTACAAAATGCTTACCGTTTCTTTTGGATTGTATTCAGTTGGATATTATTTAGGTGCCATCGCACCCCTCTATTATTATCCCGCATTTTGGTATGGATTTGACCGTCCAAAGGAAACCGTGGATGCAATGATTGCAGCAGCACATTCTACGGCTGGGCTTGCTGCAATTCCGGTTACATTGATCGCGATTGTGATAGGTGCTGTAATTGCAAAGAGAATGTTGAAGAAGCATTTTGAAAAAGCAGGAGTGATTTAATGCACCGCATAGACCCCCGGATAGTGATTATTCAGATTGTGCTTTCAGGGATATGTGCATTTTGGATTTTTAAGCCGTTAGCCATGCTTTGTGAAGTGCTTTTTCTGATGAGCTTTCTGTTATATTTGCAACACCCGAAGGAGGCTTTGCGGCTGGGCGTATGGTTTGCGTTCCTTGTCGGATTGTATGCCTTACTGAATGAGAGCAACGCTCCGCAAATCATAGTCCAGCCCGTTTTCCTATTACGCAAGCTCTCTCCCTTACTGGGCGTAATGGTTTTGTCGCTAAAGGCGTTGACCGTGAGTGAGCTGTTCATGGGGCTTCAAAAATTACATTGCCCTAAATCAGCTACGCTTGCGCTTGCTGTCGCATTGCGATTTATTCCCACCATTCGCCATGAGCTTGAACAGATTAGAAACGGCATGAAAACAAGGGGCGTCCCCTTAAATGTGATTACTTTTGTAAAAGCTCCTGCCATGACCACAGAATACATGATTATTCCCTTTATCATGCGCTGTATAAAGGTAGCGGATGAATTGTCTGCGGCTGCGGTCACTCGTGCAATTGAAAATCCTGTGCCAAGAGGGATGAGAGTTCCTCTGAAAATCAGAATAAAGGATATTGTGTATCTGATGATGGTGATTTGCGCTAATATCGGAACACTTCTTTATTCATTGTGCGGGTAGCGCGGAGGTTCAGAATGAGTATGATCACAATAAGAAATTTACAATTTCAATATGATGCCGCCCCGGAGATAAATGCTCTTTATGGAATTGATTTAGAAATTCGTAAAGGAGAGTGCATTGTTTTAACGGGAGAAAGTGGCTGCGGGAAAACAACTTTAACACGATGCCTCAATGGTTTAATACCCAACTTTTTTGAAGGAACGCTTACCGGAGAAATATTGTACGAGGGTGTTCCAGTAAACAAATTGGAACAGTATGAGCTTAGTCGCAAAATTGGCACAGTGTTTCAAGATCCCCGTTCACAATTTTTTGCAGTAAACACAACGGACGAAGTAGCTTTCGGGTGTGAAAATCTTGCCTTTTCCACGGAGCGGATAAATCAGAACGTGGACGCCGCATTCTCCCGAATGAATATTGACGTACTGCGAGATCGGAGTTTATTTGGGTTATCCAGCGGCGAAAAACAGCGGCTGGCAGTTGCTTCTATCTATGCAATGGATACCGATGTCATTGTTTTGGACGAACCGACGGCAAACCTTGATGGAGAAACAATACAAAATCTCCGTGAGCTTTTATTTACACTAAAAGCCGAGGGGAAAACTCTCATTATTTCTGAACACCGCCTTTCCTGGCTTGTAGGAATTGCCGACCGATATGTATATATGCGCAAAGGGAGAATTGAAAAAATATGGGGTGCGGCGGAGGCTGCTTGCCTTTCGCCCGATGTGCTGCGAGAATACGGCTTACGCAGCATACAAAATGTGCTTTTCCCTACAAGGAAAACTCCTGCGAGGTCTGATGCAGACGAGCTGACGTGTCAAAACCTCTGTATTTACTACGGAAAGCAGGAAATTATCCATGATTTGAATTTTCACTTTACATGGGGCGAAGAAGGTCGGATTATTGGAATTGTCGGTGCGAACGGTTCCGGGAAAACAACATTTTCTAAAGTGCTGTGCGGACTTATGGCACCGCGAACTGGGGAAATTCGTCTGAACGGCAAAAAAATGACCCATAGAGAGCTGCTGAAAAAAACATACTTTGTTATGCAGGACGCGGATTATCAGCTTTTTACGGAAAGCGTTGCCCATGAAATGGAATTGGCGGCACGAAAAAATAAGCAAAAAAACGTTCATGCGTCAAAAGAGGAAACAACAAACATTCTTGACAGGTTCGGCTTGGCCGAATACTCCGAAAGACACCCGCTATCCTTGTCCGGCGGACAAAAGCAGCGGGTCACGATTGCTGCTTCCATCGCTGCAAAATCGGATATTCTTGTTTTGGACGAGCCGACGAGTGGGCTTGACGGACGGAATATGCTCCGTCTAAAGAATATTCTGCGTGAACTGAAAAAACAGGGAATGCTGATTTTCATTGTAACCCATGACGCAGAATTTCTTGAAGGATTAACAGATGAATTACTGACTATTTCAAATAAGGAGGAAAACATGGACAAAAGAGAAAAACAGCAATCGCCTTTAAGGGGTATTTTGCAGTTTGCCAGTCAGAGGAAAGGACTTTTGAGGATTTCTGTTATCCTTTCTGTTCTGTCCTCTGCGTTTGGTATGGTTCCATACGCTGCTGTAGCTGTGTTGCTTAGGAAAGCGTTAGACAATGCTTTGACCATAGAATGGGCAGTCAGCTTGACCTTGGTGGCTTTAGCAGGATATTTTCTAAAACACTTTCTATATTCAAAATCAACCCTATGCTCCCACAAGGCAGCGTATGAAATCATACAGAATATCCGCTGCGCAATTATGCGGAAGATGTCAAAAATGTCTATGGGGACAATACAGGAAAAATCTTCCGGCGAATTTAAGCAATTAGTCATTGATGATACGGAACGACTTGAAGGACAGATTGCTCATGCCATTCCCGAAATGACAGCAAGTATTCTCATTCCGATTTTTGTGTTTGCCTATCTGCTTTTTGTGGATTGGCGTATGGCGCTTGCTTCTCTTGCTCCTGCTGTTTTGGGAAATGTTATCTATTATAGCATGATGATAGGGCGCAGCGAGAAGATGAAAGAATATATGTCCGCGAATGGAGATATGAACGCAACCATTGTTGAGTATGTAAATGGTATGGAAGTTATCCGTATGTTCAATCAGACTGCTTCTTCGATGGGACGGTTTAAGGGAGCAGTATTGAAAGTGCGGGATATTACTACCGCATGGTATAAGCACTGCTATCCTTTTATGAGTATCAGTCAGGTTGTTATGCCCTCAACGATTGCATTTGTTTTGCCCGTCGGCGTTGTACTTCTTTCGGGTGGTACTACGACATTAAACGAGGTTATTTTATGTATTCTTCTCTCTATGGGGCTTGTTGGCTCTTTACAGGCAATGATTGAGTTTTGGCATGACATTGCCGCAATTTATGAGATACAGCCCCGTATTCTGGCACTTTTAGAAGCAAAGGAGTTGCCCGAGCCGATAGAAGCACAACACAGTAGCGGCAATGATGTGGAGCTGAAAGATGTTCATTTCAGCTACGGAGCAATCGAGGTTATCCATGGCGTTTCCTTTACGGCAAAGGCTGGGACAGTCACAGCGTTGGTAGGTCCGTCCGGTTCGGGGAAATCAACTCTGGCAAAACTCATTGCCCGCTTTTGGGACGTGAGCGCGGGTGCGGTAACTGTGGGCGGCGCGGATATTCGCAATCTGCCGTTATCCGAGCTTTCCGAAAAAATCAGTTATGTTTCACAGGATAATTTTCTGTTCAATATGAGCCTGAGGGACAATATCCGAATCGGTAAGCCGGATGCTACGGATGCAGAAGTAGAACGGGCTGCGTCACTGGCGAGATGTGATGACTTTATTGCCCGCTTCCCTAAGGGTTATGATACCAACGCCGGGGATGCAGGTGCCCGCCTTTCGGGAGGGGAACGGCAGCGTTTGGCGATTGCGAGGGCAATTCTAAAGGACGCTCCGATTATTATTCTTGATGAAGCTACGGCGTTTACCGACCCGGAGAATGAAGATGAATTGCAGCAGTCCATTGACCATCTGACAAAAGGGAAAACGCTGATTGTGATTGCGCACCGCCTGTCCACTATCATGTACGCAGATAAAATTTTAATGTTGGAGGACGGTTCGATTTCAGCGGCAGGAACCCATGAGCAGCTATTATCTTCTTCGCAGACCTATTTGGATATGTGGAAAGCCCATATATCGGCAATGGATTGGAGTATGAACAAGGAGGTGGAAATATTATGCTGAAAGTAATTAAACGAGTATTGCGTTTGAGCGGTGATTTGTCAAAGCGTATCTATGCGAGTTTTGTATTCAGCTTTATAGACTCAATTGTGGCAATGTTCCCTGTCGGGGCTGTGTTCTATACCCTCACAAAAATACAGAACAACAAAGCATTTGCAGGGAATGACTGGCTTGTACTTTTTGGAATACTGATAATCTCTCTTGTTGTCCGCATTGTGTTCAAATACTTAGTGTATAGCTTTCAAAGCACAGCGGGATTTGAGTTTGTTTCCAGAGAGCGAATTACGTTAGGAGATAAGCTGCGTAATGTGGGTATGGGCTTTTTCCATGAGCGAAATATGGGGGACATTACAACAACAGTTACAACTGACCTTAATTTTTTGGAAAACTACTCCATGCACCTTCTTGACCGTGTAACAACCGGAATGGTAAACATGGTGGTGACCAGCATATTCATTCTGATGTTTGACTGGCGGCTTGGTGTGATTTTTATTTTAGGTGTTCTCTGCTCGTTCCTGATTTATGGGCGTATGCAGGAAAAGGGAGAAGAACTGACTGCAAAACAGCGGCAGGTACAGGCTGCTTCTGTTGAGGCTACGTTGGAATATGTGCAGGGAATATCCGTCATCAAATCATTCAATATGGCAGAGAAAAATTTAAGTGGCATTGAAAAGGCTTATGAAAAAAGTATGGAAGCGTCTTACGCTCTTGAACGGGATTTCGCACCTATGAATGTGGCATATTCTATGGTTTTCCGTGTAGCTGCCTGCGCTATCATATTAGTATCACAGATTTTCGCTTTAGGCGGGGAACTTGATTTTTCAAGCCTTGCGGTTATCCTCATTGCTTCATTCTCTATTTTCAATTCTGTAGAGGTAATGGGGCAAATGACCGCCATGATACGCTCCATGGAAGCAAGCCTTGACCGTGTGGAACGGATTAAGGGAGAAAAGAATATTGATGACGGGGGCATAGATATTTCCTTAAAAAGTTATGATATTGTCTTTGATCATGTTAGCTTCTCCTACGAACAGGGAACGAAAATTCTTGATGATGTCAGCTTTACCATTCCGCAGGGAGGAATGACCGCCATAGTCGGGCCTTCCGGCGGTGGAAAGACAACGATTACCCGTCTGATCTCCCGCTTTTGGGATATTCAAGGCGGTAGCATTACCATAGGTGGCAAAGATGTTCGGGAATTTACATCTGACAGCCTTTTGAAAAATATGAGCATGGTATTTCAAAATGTCTATTTATTCAAAGATACCATTGAAAACAATATTAAGTTTGGTTGCCCGGAAGCAAGCCATGAGCAGGTTGTAGAAGCAGCTAAAAAGGCACGCTGCCATGACTTTATTTCCTTATTACCAGAGGGCTACAATACCATGATTGGAGAGGGCGGTTCTACTCTGTCCGGCGGTGAAAAACAGAGAATATCCATTGCCCGCGCCATGCTGAAAAATGCCCCTGTCGTCCTTTTGGACGAGGCCACCGCAAGCGTTGATCCCGAAAATGAAGTGTATTTGCAGCAGGCAATCAGCACTTTAGTAAAAGATAAGACACTGATTGTAATTGCACACCGCCTGTCTACCATTCGGGACGCAGAGCAGATTTTAGTCATCGACAACGGGAAACTTGTTCAGCATGGAAAGCATGACGAGCTTGTTTTACAGGAGGGTATTTATCAGAAATACTGGAATATTCGCCAGAACGCAAAGGCATGGAAAGTAGCACAGTAGATTATGATCCTCAATTCGTTAATCTGAAAGATTTTGCGAGCACCAATCCATGAGAAAAAAGTAACGGTGGGTAAGGATCGTCCCTTGCCCTCCGTTTCCCTGCACAAAAGTACAATTGCCTAAACCTTATCTAACAAACAAGGATGAACTATCATATGCGAGTATATTTCGACAGGAGGTGTATCTAACGCGGCACGATACCGCGGGAAAAATACATTTCTACAAATGACAATTTTAATTTTGGAAATTCGCTGCAACGTTTATGTTTTGCAGCAACTTTTCCGCGTTCCTAAGATTGTCACCTTTTTGCTTTTGGTTATCGCACCGTCCAGCAGCCCTTATATTTTATACGCTTTTGCTCTGCTTCAAGGCACCCATGCGGGCTTTCATGTCCGTATGGGTGCCTTTTGTCATGTGCAGAAACTCCTTGCTGCGTGTTGCCGTTCCCCACCGTGCTTCCCGCCCCTTTGCTCCCACAAAATTAGCAGCATGTATGGTGTGCGGATACCTCTTAACAAAAGCTACGGCGGCGGGGAAGATGAGCCCCGTAGCGCAAAATAAATACATACGATTTTTCCGCTCCCGGCTATTGAGGAATACAAAATGTCTCACGAAATGGCAGACTAAATGGCAGGGTTTGCGCCGATGACACGAAAAAGACGCTGTGGTATAATCGTATCGTCCCCCAATGGGTCGTGAAACCCGGCATGAATGCCGAATACTGCCCAAAGGAGTGCTGAGTATGAAATATTGTCCCTATTGCGGCGCCGATTTTGCAGATGGCGCCGCTTCTTTCTGCATGGAGTGCGGGAAGAGTCTGCCGACTGCGGAAGGTGGTCAGAAAAAGCCAAAAGAGAAACCCGTAAAGTCACAAAAGCGTATGGAAAAGAAGCGTAAGCACCTGTCTCCAAAGCCACGGAAAAAGCATGAAAAGCCTGTCGGTGAACACGTGGGAGGAGCTTTTCATCCAAAGGACGATGGATATGACGGCTACTATGACGATGTTCTGCCTTCAGACGCAGGAAAACTGAAAGAGGGGCCTGACATGGAATTGGTGAAGAAGGTTTCCGCCGTGGCGGGAGTCATGCTGCTGATTGTTATTCTGTGCGTTGTCGCAATGTATTTGCTGTGAGTGCTGTAATTCGCGCCGCCTTGCCGTGTAATATGGGAAAAGGACAGACAAGGAGTGAGCAAAATGAAATATATATCCAAAGGTATGGTAATCAGAGCCTCCACAGAGGATCTTCTGTTCGTGACCCGCTGCGGCGTAGATTTTCAGCTGACCGGGGAACAGGCTGCGCTCTGGCTTAACGGCAGATTTGGGTTTGCAAAAAACCGCGAGAATGTGCCGGAGGTAAAAGCACTGCAGCAGCTTAAACGTCAGGGACTTGTTGAAATTACAGAAGGTGATGAGCCCGTTTTTGAGTATCGTGCATTGACGCAGTGCGTTCTGACGCCTGCGAAGCCGCAAGGAGTTCGTGCGATTCTAAGCGCACGCCAAAAAGAACTGCTGCTATGGCTGACAGAAGCCGGACTTCGGCTCACCACGGCAGAACTGGTATTCCTGACAGAACATCATGTAGCACCGCAAATAAACCTGTTGGGGGATAGAAACAGGCAGAACCTGACGGAAACAATCTATACGCAGGAAACCATTTTTGATAACATTCTGGAAGCCCAAATGGAACACGCCGCAGTGCGGGATGAGGTTGTTTCCGCATTGCTCAGGCTACTGAAGAAAAAGAGAATCCTTCTGCTGTGAGGTGCGTAATGAGAGAAAAATTCGAAAAAATCCCACCGCCGCTGCAAAAACAGATTATAATGAGATGTGGAGCCGCGCTGGTAAGCCTTTTATTGATGGTGGTGTCTCTGTTGTTGGAGGGCAACCTTTATCTGTCTCTTTCCGTCCTGCTCTTTTTCGCCTTTTATGGGTTCAGTGCATTGCAACTGCTGTATAGCGCAGTCACCAATCAAATAGTGGTAATTCGTGGTCACTGTACCGGGCTGGAAAAAACTCCGATGCGCCGCCGCATCAAAACGCTCTATCTGTGGTCAGACCCACATACAGTGAAAATACAGATCGCCGGAAAACTTCGAAATGTTGATGAGGGCGACATCATCACGGTATATACGGCAACCGGCACACCGGTATATGAAAACGAAGGCTGCCAACAGCTTAGCACATATTTGGCAATCGATATTTTGAAAGGAAGAGGATCAAAATGACAAAAGGCGATGAGATCCGCGGATTAGTCAGGGAAATAGAGAACAGAGTCGAAGCGGGTATCCTGCCGGATGGGAACTGTATATTCGACCCGCTTCGAGTGAGGCTTGCGTTGGAGTTTGTTCTGTCTGTGCTGGAGCAAGGTACCCCGGTGAAAACAGCGAAGTGCCCGGCGAAAACAGCGGAAAGCAATTGACTGTCATATGAGAACCTGCTATAATACAATCATAAGTATCAAGGTTTCCTGCGCGGAACACCAGAGTATTCAAGTTATAAAGTGTCAATTAACACATTCGTGTTGGTTGGCACTTTTTTTGTTTCTCGGTTTCTTCCCTAAATGGGTTGAAATAAATCATGTTATAGCAGGCAGCACCTGCAAGAAAGGAGCATCTTATGTTCAAGGTAATCGCAACTGATGTCGTCATCTCCAAGGGATATGACGGCGCACCGGCTCTCAAATTCTCCGAAAACGGGGAGAGCGTCCGGTTCCGCATCGGCAAAAAGGTGTATGACACCCGCGCCGAAAACAACACCCGATGGGTAAACCTCTCTGTAAAAGCCTTTGGCCCGGTATGTGAGCGCATCAAAAAGATGCAGCTTAAAGAGAGCTCGTTCATCAATATTCTCGGCCGCCTGGACGAGGATGTTTGGGAGGACAGCACGACGCATGAAAAAAGGAGCGCCATGGTGGTCATTCTGGATGAGATTGAGTATTGCTCCTCCGGCGGCGGAAAGCAGAAGACCGAGGAAGCTGGGGAACAGCCCAGAGCGGCTGCCGCACCCGCAAAGTCTGCCTCCAACGGAGAGATGCCCGGTAATTTCACCGGCTTTGAACCCTTCGGCGGCGTAAATTCGTTCTTCGACGAATAATCAATCGAAGAACTACAAATGGATCGGGCGCATTAAAACGCACATGAGTATCTATGTGGACTCATGTGCGTTTTTTGCGTTCAGAAAGGACAATATATGCAAAACAAAGAATTCAAGCGCCACATCGCCTATGAGGTTTTGACCATACTGGGGACATTGGCTCTGCTGCTGTTTGTTTGCAGGCTTTGGCCGATTCTCTTATTGGTGATACTCGGTATTTTTATCGCCGCCATGCGACTGCTCTTTCTCTCTGCCAGAAAAGTGGAGAATATCCCGCCTCTGCTTCCGGCTGCTCGCCCAGAACCTACGGATCAGGATATCCGGGACATGGCGTTCGGCTCAATGCAGCGGCGGATTACAGAGCTGGTCACGGCCGATTTCCCCAACGCCAGATGGGTATGGAAGACGCCTAATGCCATGCACAATATTGCGACAGGCAACGAGGTGCGAATCCTGCTCAACCATGCCGGCGGATACCGTGAAGCGATCGTTGTGATTCGCGGCCTTCAAGTGTGCAGCCTGACCTACCCGCACGCGGAAGAAGTCAAGATGCCGGAAACGGAAAATGATGAGACGGGCGCAGAGGAAAACGAGGATGACACTCCGCAGAAGGTCGATCCCCCGGAGAATTATGAGTATCTGGCTTTTGAATGGGTGGACGCCCATGTTATGGAACTCAATGAGCGGTGCAACGAGAGCATCGCGCAAGGGCTATCCATGCTGGAAATAACGGCGGCAGAACTGCCTGCACGAGAAAGCTGGCCGGACATCTGCCGGGAGCTGGAACGAAACGGCATGGAGAACTGCTGCTGTACAGATACCGGTATTACCATTGATTTCACGCAGTGACACTGCAGAAAGGAATGACGCGATATGAGCGTATCAATCAACAATCTGTTCAACTACTCCCGTTCGCTGCCCGTCCCCTTTGATACCATGACAAATAAGAAGGTCAAGGTGGCATCCATGTACGGGGCAAAGACGGAATCAACGCTATGTGGTTCTGTGATCAAGGCAGTCCACGCCATGTGCCGGTGCATGAACGGCACCGGAGAAGGTGCGGTCGGCCAGATCGATACAAACAAAAGCGTGGCGGAGTATAAATCCTCCGTCGGTCCGGATGCCTATCATCTTGTGGTGTTCGATGCAGCCTCCGGCAGCGCTTTGGCAAGCGTTTATGACAAAAACACCGAGCTCATCGAGCAGTACGTGGCGCATCCGAGCCAGCGGGACGGCGCGGCAATCTTCTTTGCCCTAATGCCGTTCCTGATGTCAGATGCGGAGTTCGATGAAACCTTTCAGGAGTACTACGACCAGTTCATTGCCGGATACCCGGATATGGCAAAGGCGACCGAAAGCATGGCAATCCTCTGCGACAATGCCTACCGCAGAATCAAGGACGATACCTGCCCGGCGCATATCAATATCACAGTGGACAAGTCCGGAAACCTGATGCGGGTCTCTCAAGGTCAGCTGGATTCCGGATCCTTTGTGCCCACCAGCGTCACAGCCGGGGAATTCACGATCTTTGCCAAGACCGGACCGGCCGTTATCAAAAAAGCCGGCGTCGTGGTGGAGCATACGGATTTCGTCGGCAAGTATCCCCTGACGCCGGGACGCACCTTGAGCGCGTTGGAGCTGAGCCTGATTCCGAAACTCCCGGAATGGTATATCATTCCGCCGGAAGTGGTGGATATTTGCAAGCATGCGCAGAAGACCACCGGGCGGCCCATGCAGATGCGAAACTTCCTGTTGCGCGGGCCTGCCGGTACTGGCAAGACCATGGGCGCAAAAGCCATTGCCGCCGGACTGGGGCTGCCATACATGAAGTATACCTGCTCTGCCAACACAGAAATATTTGATTTCACCGGCATGATCTTCCCTGAAACGGACGCAGTGTCCACCGGTAGCCCGGAGCTTGACCGTGAGCGTGAGATACTCAAGTCCATGGGCGGTATCAGCTATGCCAATGTAGCTAAGCTTATGCGCTTTCCGGACTTGGATGATATGGACTACGATCCTGCCGGCGTCTATCAGGCTCTGACAGGCGTGGAAAATCTGGCGGCTACCGTGCAGGACTGCATGAGCGTTGTGCTGGAAAAGGTCACGGAAAAGGTACAGGCTCTTAGCAAGCGTGCCGAAACCCGTCAAAGCTCCGGCCAGAACTATACTTATGTGGAGACGGATTTTGTGAAAGCGTTAAAACACGGGTATTTAGTCGAGGTTCAGGAGCCATCCACGATCATTCAGCCGGGTGTGCTGGTGGGCCTTAACTCTCTTCTGGAGCAGGAGGGGTCTATCACTCTTCCGACCGGCGAGATCATTCGCAGGCATCCTGATACGGTCGTCATTGTGACGACCAATGTCAGTTACGAAGGTTGTCGGCAGATGAACCAGTCGGTGGTGGACAGAATGAGTCTGGTCAAGGACATTGAACTGCCGGAGCCCGAGGTTATGGTACAGCGAGCCATGGCCGTGACCGGATGTGCCGACGAATACCTGGTATCCCAGATGGTGCAGGTGGTCAACGACATGGCCGATTACTGCCGCAAAAACAGTATCACCGACGGTGCCTGCGGAATGCGCAGCCTGATCGATTGGGTCATCAGTGCAGAGATCTCCGGCGACCCTTATCTGTCGGCAAAGTATACGGTCATCAGCAAAGCCACTGCCGACGAGGAAGACCGGGAAGCCCTGATTACAACCATTCTGGACCCTATGTTTGCCCCAAAGCGGAAGCGAACATCGGCATAAGTCCGGAAGAAAGGAGGACGACTCTATATGGCAAGAGTGAATCATAAGCGGGTTAAACAGCTGCTCAATGAAAAACGCAGCAGAATCACAGACCGGCAATTCTTCACGTCCCGCATCCTTGCGGGACATTTTGAAGATATGGCCATGGCACAGACGCGGCGGTATAAATACAACCGCCGCATCCATGTGGCCATCAGCTGGAGTCCGAAGTCCGGTGAAGTGGCATGCACCAATAACCTGTCGGTGCTGATCAATGCGGGGCATAGGCTGGTGACCCAAAACAGGGGGCGGGAGAACCGCTATGAGATCGTTTGCGGACTGTTTGCCCACGAACTTGGGCATTGTCTATACACGGACTTTCTTGCGGGCCAGACCTACAACAACTACCTCAGCCGGGAGAAATGGTACCCGGAGCCGCCTGTTTACAAGCTGCCCAAAGACACTGTAAGCGAACGAGCGCTGTGGGAGTATGTAAGGCTGGAGCCGCGGAACAATGAGATGCTTCGCTATGTCGCGCACCATATTTCCAATGTCATTGAGGACGCCTATATCGAAAATCGGATACTCGCTCAATTCCGCGGCACACTGGGCAACTGCCTGGAAGCGTTACGGGAGCAGCAGTATGAGAGCATTCCGACGGTAACGGAGCTTATCGAGAAAGAGGATGACGGGAACTGCCATATCTTTGAGAGCATCCTGCAGATCATGCTGTCGTATGTGAAGTTCGGTGAAATCAAGTACGGAGATGCTCCCCTCAGCGATGAGCGCATTCAGGTCGTGTTCAAACTGATCCACGATCTGGACGCCGCCATTGTCAATCCCTCCGGAAAAGAACGGCTCAAGGTCGTCAATCTCATACTGGTTCGCTGCTGGGACTATATCGAGGATTTCCTGGAGATCTGCAAAAAGCGCCAGGAGGAGGCCAAGGCGTCCGGTTCCACAGAGTCGCTGGCCGAGACCATCGCGCAGATTCTGCAGGCAATGGCCGGAAGCTCTGTGTCCGGCGAGGGCAGCAGCACACCGATCCCCGAAGTGGGTGCGGTCTGTGTGGCAGCCGGAGCCGGGAAACGGGCGCAGACGGCGGCTCAGGCAGAAAAAAGCGAGTCTGAAGGAAGCAGCGGCTCTGAAGATGCCGAGCCCCAGACTGACTCCGAATCCGAGCGTTCTTCTGCCGGGATCTCCCAGACCGAAAATCCGGCGGAAGAAGGCGCAATTCCCGGAGATATGGAAGGCGCTTCCGGTGGGAAGCAGGCAGTATCAGCGGAAGAAGACGGACGCATCCCCTATCAGCAGACAGATCGTGTTTCCGAAGGCAGCGGAGGGGCTACCAAGCACAACGAAGCATATGAGCGTGAACGCTATGACCATGCAGCGGAGGACATTGAGCGCCTGCTGGACAAGATGGCGGAGAAGGCCGCCTGCGAGCAGCTGGAGAATGAACGGACACGGGAACTCAACGATGTGGCCCAGAGCATCTCCTATGGAGATGTCCATGCCGGTGTTGATATCTGTGTGAACCGGATATCCACCGTCGATGAGGAGCTTGTAGAGCAGTATAACGCCATTTCCGGGCCATTGCTGGATATCTCACGGCAGCTGCAGAAAAGCCTCTTGCAGCAGCTGAAGGATAAACAGCGCGGCGGCAAGCAGACCGGGCTCATGATGGGGCGACGGCTGGATGCCCACGCCCTCTGCCGGAACGATGGGAAGGTTTTTTATAAAAATGCCCTGCCCAACGAAATTCCACAGATGTCCGTAGGGCTTTTGCTGGACGAATCAGGCAGCATGTGCTCCTGCGACCGCTGTACCTACGCCAGGTCTTCGGCCATCATTCTATATGACTTCTGCAAGGCGCTGCATATCCCTGTCACCGTTTACGGTCATTCCACCAGCGGCAGCAGTGTGGAGCTGTATTCCTATGCAGAGTTCGAAAGCATCGATAACGATGATAAATACCGCATGATGGACATTGCCGCCCGTGGCAGCAATCGCGACGGCGCCGCGCTTCGTTTTGTGGCGGAGCAGCTGGTTAAACGGCCGGAGGAGGTAAAAATCCTGATCCTTGTATCCGATGGTCAACCGGCAGCGCCCGGTTACTACGGCAGTGCCGCCGAGGAAGATCTCCGCGGCATCAAGCAGGAGTACCGGCGCAAGGGAGTATTGTTCATTGCGGCCGCTATCGGGGAGGACAAACAGAACATCGAGCGAATCTATGGTGATTCCTTTATGGACATCACAGATCTGAATCAACTGCCCGTAAAGCTGACCGCAGCGGTCAAGCGCCATATGCGGGTCTAACGGGAATATTGCAATTCACAACGACGGGCAGCGGATTCTTTTCCTGCTGCCCGTCAATCTTACAACAGGAAAGGAATCAAAAAAATGAGTCATTTTGTAACATTGGTCAATTTTTATATGCCCAAGCTGGAGGAAAACTGCGAGGAAAACATGCGTTATGCGGAACAGATCGCAGAAGTCAAAGAAAAGCTGACGCAGGACCCGGAGAGTTTTGCTTTGCGGTTTCTTTTGAAACGACTTCAAAGCAAGGCCAGCACTCTGGAACGTTCGGCTGAGTGCGAGATTGATGAGCTGATGGCCCCATTCTGTGAAGGAACGGATGACCCGGCCTATCTGGAGTTTGAGGATCGAACCGATGACCTGCGGCGGGATTATGAGACCGACAAAATCAACTGTGTCCGTTTTCCGGACGGAACTGTCGTTCCGGAGTACAACCGGCTGGTATGCAAAAAATATCTCATCAAAGATGGCAAGGTGTTCCAGAAAAAGGCCGGGCACCTCGGCCATGAGAAGCGCACGAAGAAAGCGAAAAAGATGCGTGCATTTATGGGATATCCGGTGAAGAAGCTCTATCCCAGTCTGAAGCAGTATGCGGAGGACTACTGCGGTTATACCTTTGACAGCAAGACCAATACGTATGGGTATTACTGCAATCCGAATGCCTTCTGGGATTGGTATTCCATTGGTGGCCGCTGGCCGTTCCAATTCCTTGTCCGTGACACAGCGGAACGAATTAACGGTGAGCGCACATGGGGCAACGAAGATGCTGTATGTGAAGCGCCCGAAGGCTATATATGGGTCTGCGGCGCAAGAAAAAGGGATATTGCATGGGAACTCATGAAGGAATGGGAGCTGCAGCACGCCAAAAAGCGATTTGAGCTTCTTGCAGAGACATTTCGCTCCGGCAAGGCTCCGGAAGGCAGCTTCTGGAAGATCACGGAGGATGGAATTATCTCTTTCGTAACGCAGATCTATTTCAAGAATGAAAGCGAGGAGGCTTACCTCCGCCGCAACGGACTCGCACCGGATCAGCGCATGGTGCCCGACGCCTATTCCTTCCTTCAGGACGGAGACTGGCACTCCAAGGGAGAAATGGGCTGGTGGGGCATCAGCAGCAACGACAAGAAGCCGGATGCATGGCGGCAGATGTTGGCAGACTACATAGACAGCATTCCTGACGATCATTTCATTGTCGGGATTGACTGCCATATCTAAGATAGGAGGAGCGAAAAATGATTTTGAACAGAACTGGCGCTGAATTTGAGTATGAAGGCGTCACATACACGATTGGCGGAGCCATTGTCGGAACCGCTGAGAGTGAATACGCAGGGCTTTATGGCCGAATAAACGCCATTCATGATGGCGAGGATAAGGAGACCGAAAACGAAACGCCTGACATCTATTGTGAGTTTGACCCTCCGGTCATGCCGCATGAGGTCAAGGCGCTGGAGGATACCTTCTCTGATCTGTATCACCAGCCAAAGACCATTGCTGATATCGTACTGGACATGGTTATCATGGCGCCCGAAATGATTCGTCCGTTGGATGATCTTCGTTCTATGCGCAAACGCGTCAATGTTTTTCTTGTGATGGAAGACTGGGCTGTGAATGGCGAGCACGGAAATGATTGCGAGGCGTTCTCGGACCATGACGATGCAAAGCGTGTTATGACAAATCGTATTCGAGAAGAATTGGAGGACGGAAGTGTTCCGTCTTGGAGAGAATCAAGCATCTTCGCAGAGAATTCTTCGATGGACTTCTACGAAGCATATCTTGACGGCGAATACATGGAAAATCACTACAAAATCATGATTATCCGACAGCCGCTGATGATGTCCAGTAGGTATATTCGGGAGGTTGGAGGAGTGTATAAGGCACAATGCCAGACCGAAGACTTTATATCGCAAATCGAACAATGGGATGAAGTTGCAGCATTGAGTGACGCACAGTATCAGAGACTCATTACAAACCCGATGATTCCTGAGTGCATCGAACGCCATCTCGGGCGCAATGACCACTATTGGGAAGCGTATTGGGAAAGTGTATCTGAGGCTGCTCATGGTTTGGTCAGGCAAGCATCAAAGCAACCGGACTGTTTCACACCAGAAGCAGAAAATCCATACCCGCTTTGCATTGGCTCGGGCAAATCAGAGTGCGATGATTGCTGCCTGTATATGCATATGAAAGGAGAAGGCGGCTATGAGTGCTGAAAACAGGCTCACCTCCATCGTCTCGTATCCAGAGCGCGGAACTGGCGGCAACAATCGCTATCGCGGCAACTGTTCACCCAAGCTGATTGAGGATCTGATCGGTTTTTTCAAGCCGGCCGAGATCTGCGACTACATGTGCGGCAGCGGCACGACGCAGGATGCCGCTCATTCCATGGGAATCATTAGCCATTGCTACGATCTGCACAGCGGATTCGATCTCATCAATTGCGAGATACCGGAGCGTCCTGAGTTTGTGTTCTGGCATCCGCCGTATTGGGATATGATTACATATTCAGACGTGATGTACAAGGCTTCGGAGGTGCAGTCAAAATACGGATATGATCCCCGGCAGTTCGACTTATCACGTATCCCCAAATGGGAGGACTTCGTGCGCGTAATGAACTACGCCATGATGAAACAATTTTGCGCTTTGGAGCGTGGCGGCAGGATGGCCGTGCTGGTCGGCGATATCAAAAAGAAGGGGCAGCTTTACAGCATGCTCTTTGAATTGATCAAGCCGGGCACATTGGAAAATGTCATCATAAAAGCACAGCACAATTGCTTTTCAAATCAAACACAGTACAGTGGGCATTTCATCCCCATACTGCATGAGTATCTACTGATTATCAAGAAGGATGCGTCCTTGGTGTATCCGATCCTGATAACGGAGCCTGTACAAAAGGATATCCGCGATATGAACGGCGCTACCTGGCGGGATGTGGTTGCAGCAGTGCTGGAAACCTGCCAATCTCCTGTTTCGCTTGCATACATTTATGAGCAAGTCGAGCCATATACCAAAGCGCGGAAAAATCAGTGGTGGAAAGAGAAGGTTCGCCAAACCCTGCAATGCAGTCCGCAGATCTTCGTGCATACAGGACGCGGGATGTGGGCGTTGAACCGTTCCGCATAGTTTGCCTTTCGAGGGATGCCGCATCTGCGGCATCCCTCTTTCCTTTCAGCTTTTATGGCCTTTTCGTTTGACTATGGATTGACTGTCGGCCGCTGCTCTGGTATAATCATCATGTAAGTATCAGAGTTTAGCCACGGCTAAGCAGAGTTTAACCGAGTTGCGAAGTGTCATTTGTGCATTGCACGAATGGCACTTTTTTTGTTTCCGGCCAATTCCATAGTGGCATAAGCCAGCAGTCCGATCATGGGTTGCTGGTTTTTGTTATATCACGGCGAATACCGCCAAAAAAACGAAAGGAGAACACAAAAATGTTACAACCATGCCAGGACAACTACTCCACGACCTTTGCTTCCTACGAGGGGATGCGCCGGTACCATGAGAAGGAATCGCTGGAAAGCCGATGGCACAGATGCAGGGTCAATGAACTGCATATTGAGCCGCTGGATAAGGCGTCGCCTCTTTATGGAACTCCGTCCGCATTCGCTGCGGGAATCAGCGCCGAGTCCGTTGAGGACACGGCGGAAAACCTCGGTCTTGCCATGCGGGTAGATGGTTCTTACTATCCCGTCCGCAGCACGGCCTACAAAAGCCTGTTGGACAGAGCGAAAATCAGCGGATCGGCCTTGCCGAAGCTGAGCCGCCAAAGATTGGCGTCGGTGCTTAACGATTGCCTGGAGCTGTATTCTTCGGAGACGCTCCTGCTTATCCGAGATGAAAAGATCTCGGCAGCACACTCCGGCGATTCCATGGATTATTCCGTGCTGCCGATCGATGAACTGCTGAAGGTTCTGACCAAAAAGCTGGACGACCGTTTCCCCGGCAGCATGTTTCAGGGCGGTTATCGCGATCATTCGCTCTCCAGTGCCTCATGGACTATGCCCGGGCAAAAGGAAGACCTGCTCGGCGCCTATGCCAAGCTGCTGGCGTCGCAGGGGAAACCCACACTTGCTGCCAAACTTGTTCCCGCCATCCGCTTTGTTACCTCGGATACCGGCATTGCCTCGGCTAAGGTTTCCGCCATGCTGGAGGGTACGCAGCACCCGATCCATATTGGGAGCTGTATCGCCGTGGACCACAGGCACCAGAGTAAAGTGGAGGACTTTGAAGCGGCTTTGGACCAGCTGTTTGCGCAGTTCGGTGATTCAGTCGCCAGATTACAAAAGCTGTTGGATATCCATCTGAGCTATCCGGTCAATGCGATGACCAGAATCTGCAAAAAGTTGTCTCTGCCGAAGAAAGCTGCTTTGGAAGCAATCGGCATGTTTGAGATGGCCTATGGAGGAGGAACTGCAACCGCCCATGATGTGTTCATGGCTATGCAGGAGATCCCCTATATTCTCAAATCTGACCATGCACCGGAGAGCAAAATGCTCGTTGTGGAGGAGAACATGGCGCGGGCGCTTACGCTGAGGTGGGGTGATTACGACCTTGCGAAGGCGGTGAGCTACTGATGTCCGCTCCGATTATTCTCTGCGACACTGCAGGCATGACCAACGAGCGATGGCTGGAATGCCGCGCCCACGGGCCTAAGGGCACCATTCCATATACGGTGGGAGGCAGCGATGTGGCTGCTATCTTCGGCGTATCGCCGTGGACAACACCGCTGGAGCTATGGATGATCAAAAAGGGCCGGATGAAGGCGCCTGTGAAATCCAATCAGGAGCAGCTGATGATGGGTCATCTTCTGGAACCTATCGCGGCCTATTGGTATCAGCAAAAAACCGGCAATACGGTTTATGACGATACCTATATGTATCAGCACGCAGATCACCCGTGGGCTCTTGCGGACTTTGACCGCCGCTTTACCCGTAAGGAGGACAATGCTCCCGGCATTTTGGAGTGCAAAAGCTGCACCTATCACAAAGCCGGAGATTGGGCTGACGATGCCTATCCCATCTACTATGAGCTGCAGCTTCGCTTCTATCTGGCTGTGGCGGATGTGGAGATTGGCGCGTTTTCTACTATTTGGGGAAACAATCCGGAACATGATCTGGCAATGCCGGCGCTTACCCGTGACCGAGCCAAGGAGGATATGATCTTCCAGCGGCTTGAGGAATGGATTTGGAGCTTGGAGCATGACAAGCCACCTACGATGGCGGATGTCAAGCCAGCACTGGCACTGGAATCCCTGGCGCGCATTTACGGCGCCAGCCAGCCCGGACTCCCCACGATTGAATTCCCTGCAAAGTATGAGAAGGCGCTGCGCCAGATCGCGCTGCTGCAGGGGAAAATCTCCGACTGCAATGCGGAGATCAAAACCTATGAAAGGGAGATCGCTGCACACAGCGTGCGAATCGCAGAATTGATGCAGGCGCATGAGCATGGCGTGCTGAGCACGACCGGCGACAAGCTCCTCATCGATTTTGTCACCAAAACAACCAAACGTCCCGACTCGAAACTTCTCAAAGAGAAGTATCCCACCGTGTATGCGGATGTGCTCAAGACCAGTGAGAGCCGGAAACTAAAAGTATCGGTTACACCGACATAAGAAGGGAGAATCAGTAATGCACGACGCAATGAAAGCCTATCACGAAAGCTGGGAGCGCGAGCTTGACCGGCAGTTCCTGAAAAACGACCGCTACCGGAAACGCGCCTATATCTGCTCACCTTTGAGCGGGAGCACGGCGGAAGAAGAACTCAGCAACATCTGGCGTGCTCGGGCATACATGCTTTATGCCCGCACCATGCTGGGATACCTGGCACGCGCCCCCCACGCCTATCTGCCCATGCTCCTGTGTGACCATGTAGCGGCGGAGCGTGCACTGGCTCTGCAATTTGGGCTTCAGCTTTTGGAACAGAGCGAGGTTTTGCTGATCTGCGGGGATCGCATCAGCCGCGGTATGAAGGGCGAAATCCATCATGCCGCCCAGTTGGGAATCCCCATTATCGTATACTGCGAAGACCTCTATTTGGATGTTCGCAAGCTGGCGACACAGGCCGGAGCGGATAAGAAGTTAGTCACAATAGACGAAACGCATCCGGCACTGGCCTCCAACGAGCCGGGAGCAGACCGGTCCTGGGAGGTGCGATGCCTTGCGTAGATTCTATCAGCCGGTAGATCTCCGGTCCCGACAGGAAATGACGCAGTATCTGACCACACATTTTCGCTATCCAACATTAAACTCCTGGAACAGATCCACATCGTATGCTTGTAACCTAAAAATCACACACCTTGGGCTCTCGCCCGAGGTGGTGGACAAGCTGTTCGATATGATCCAGACCCAGGAGTTTTTTGATGCCATGGACGAGTGTAAATGGGAATTTGCTGCGAAACACAACTATCTCTGGCAGGCAGGGATGAACGGACGAAGCGGCGGGTATCTGGTTCTCTATCAGGGAGAAAAGCGGCCGAGCGGCTACAAGTCCTACTGCACTAACTGCGGACAGGGGAATTACCAGCTTGCTGCAGATGGCAACTGCACCTGCGGTGTCTGCGGAAGACCCACTCGGGTCAATTTCTCGCAGACCCACATGCAGGTGGTAACTTATCCGGGGCGTGGCACTGACGACGGCGAGGATTTCGAGGACTGGAGCATGCACGCGCTTCGTGAACGTGTAAAACTCGTGCAGGAGCTGGATCAACTGGCAGACCGTATGGTTGAGCTGGCGCTCCGGCTTACAAGAGAAGCACAGGTCATTGAAGAGGAGTATTTCCTTCCACAGACCCGCAAGGTGCTGGTCACAACCCCATAACAGAAAGGAGCAGATTTATGCTGAATGTTGGAGATAAACTGATCTGCAAAACAGAAGGACAGCCGGAAACAGAATTCTGCATTCGCGGCGAGGTCAAAAAGGTCGAAGGAGACATTGTGACCATCAGCCGTGCGCTTAAATTCGGGACACTGCCCATGCACAAGGATCTGACGCTGCCGGAGAGCGAACTGCTGAAATACTACACGCCATTGGACAATCAAGCGACCGATGATTGCCCCGTTAGCGGGTCTATCTATGAGGTCACGATCGTCCGCACAGGTGTCGTGTTCGTAAGAGCAGCTACCTCGGCTGCGGCCATGGATCTTGCAGACCATCTCACAACCGATCATGTCAACTGGTCAGATGACTGGAGCCCCACCGACGCCGAAGAACGCAGTGACTACGACGGCATGGTCTTTGAGGAGCCTGACTTTGACTGATTACCCGATTTCAAAAGGAAAGGAGAATCGATCTTGATATGTCAATTCAAAAGGCTGATCTATCCGAAAGCCGTTACGGCCGGTGATGCCAGCTACATGATCGCCCTGTACCGACCTTGTGAGAAGGTCATGGACGCGGCGGGGAATGTGGTTTCTGAGATCAAGGCGGTGGGTTATTGCCTGCCGACGGCAGATAATCTGCGCTATGATATGCGCGGACGTTGGAGCCGGAGCGCCAAGCATGGCATCCAATTTGAAGTCGAGGGCTTCGATGAAGTGATTGTACCCAGCAAGGAAGGCGTCATCGCTTACCTGTGCTCCGGGCAGATCAAGGGGATCGGCCCTAAAACCGCGGAAAAGATTTATGCCATGTTTGGGCAGAACACGCTGACCGTGCTGGATCATGAGCCGGAACAACTGCTTGCCGTGTCGGGCATCAGCAAAACAAAGCTCAAAAAGATTTGCGACTCCTATCTTGCCTCCCGCGGCGCACGCGATGTGGTTGCCTTTCTGGCGCCACATGGTGTAACGCCTAACAGGGCGGTCAAGCTGTACAAGCAGTACGGAGAGCATACCATGGACATCGTCCGAAATCACCCTTACCGTCTGTGTGAGATGGTGGGCATCGGCTTTAAGACGGCTGACCGTATTGCTGTCAGCATGGGCTTTGACCCTCTTTCGCCGGAACGTGTGGATGAGGGGCTGATATTCACGCTGACCGATGCAGAGCTGAAAGGACATCTGTGTATGGAAAAGCACAGCTTTCTCAAGCAATGCCTGAAGCTGCTGGATACCGAAGGGCTGACGGAAGAGATGCTGGCGGTACGGGCTTCAAGAATGCTTGAGTCCGGCCGCTTGGCCTCCTACGACAGGCAGGTATACCGCGCAGTCACAGCGCGAACGGAACAGAGCCTTGCATGGGCCGTTTACAGAATGCTTACTTATGAGAAAGCGGGGTCTCACGTCAACATTGATACGGAGATCTCCGCAGAAGAAAAAAAGCAGGGTATACAGTTGGCTTCCGAACAGCGGCACGCAGTTACGACGGCCCTGACATCACAGCTCAGTGTGATTACCGGCGGACCCGGTACCGGCAAGACGCTGATCCAGCGATTCCTGCTGGATATCTATCGCAGGAAAAACCGCGGAGCAAAAATTATCTGCTGTGCGCCTACAGGACGCGCAGCCCGCAGGATGGAGCAATCGACCGGGTTCCCGGCCACTACCATCCACAAAGCGCTTGGGCTTCTGGCCGGTGAGGACGGCGACTACTGTGAACCGGAGATGCTGGATGCGGATCTGATTGTAGTGGATGAGGTGTCCATGATGGATATCTATCTTGCCAACCATCTGTTCCGCTCCGTACCGCACGGCAGTCAGCTTGTGCTGATTGGCGATGCGGATCAGCTTCCCTCTGTCGGGCCCGGCGCCGTGCTGAGCGAGATCATCGCCTGCGGCGCTGTACCGGTAGTGCGGCTGGATCGCATATTCCGGCAGAGCTATGGTAGCCGTATCGCCGCTAATGCAAAGCTCATCCGACACGGAAATCTTAGCTTGGAATACGGCGAGGATTTCCAGTTCTATGACTCCTGTGACATGAGTGCTTCCGCACAGCAGATCGAGACACTGTACCTACAGGAAACCGCCAGATACGGTGTTGACAATGTGGCACTTCTGACCCCATACCGCCAAAAAACGGAGACGGGCGTGAATGCGCTGAACGAGCGGCTTCGGGAAAAGCTCAATCCGCAGGACGGGAAAAAGCCGGAGGTTGCATACAGAAAGCGGATATATCGTTTGGGAGACAAGGTCATGCAGATAAAAAACTGCGAGGACATCAGCAATGGTGATATCGGTTATATCACATCCGTCACCCGCGATGACACCGACAGCGTGCTGACCGTTGATTTCGGCGATGGCCGAATTGCCGAGTATGACGGAAGCGACCTTGAAATGCTGGATCTGGCCTACGCCTCCACCATCCACAAGTCCCAGGGCAGCGAATATAAGTCTGTCATCATCAACCTGCAGTGCGCCCATGCGGTCATGCTGGTGCGTCCGCTTGTTTATACGGCAATTACACGCGCAAAGGAGCGCGTGCTGATCGTAGGAGAGCGGAGAGCGTTATGCATTGCCATCAAGCGTACAGATACGGAACAGCGCGGGACGATGCTCTCGGCGCGAATCAAAGAGCTAATCTCAAATGTGAAAGGAGATCATTACAATGGCAACTTGGCTCAGTGAGTACAAGAACTTGAAAAACGAGATGGAAAAGCAGATCGGTGCAGGACATGCCTCCCTGGAGCAGCTGATGCTGTATCAGGAGCTGCTGTATCGTATTGAGGTGCTTTATGCAAGTCAGGCATTCTGCCAGACGGCACCGGTCACGACGGATGTAGCCGTTCTGTCCGGCCATTACCAGCTGGTAGACGCCTATATCCAGTGCCTGACCAAGGAACGGCGGCTGGGACAGCCTGCAGATCAGAATCTGAAGGCCAAGCGCCAGACGGCGTCCGAGACCCTTGACAAGGTCGTTCTGGATTGCCGGAAGCGGTTTTCCAGCTTCACCCCAACAGATCAGAACCAGTATCGCAAGGGAGTAAGCAGCCTGATCAACACCGTTTTACCGGTTTGGCTGAAGCTGCGCAACACCTACATCAACATCAGTAAATAAGAGGAGGGCTTTATCATGAGTCAGAACAACTCGAATGCCAAAACAGCTATGCTGGCAAAGCTGGACAGCATCCACAAGGTGGAGGGCTTTGACCCTTCCCCGTTTGCCGTGGATTATACGGATCTCAATACGCAGGAGACGCGAAAGCGTCTTCCTGTCATGATCCAAATGGCATGGTTCCGCCTGAAATACCCTGAAGGCCGTATCGCCATCCAGGTGTCGCCCGGCAAGGATTGTTTTGTGGCAACGGCGCGCATCTATCCCAGCTACAAGGACCCGGTTGACTGCTATCTCGCAGAAGCTACAGCGTCAAGGGGCCCGGATGCCTCCAAGCCATCTGTGTCACCGCGGGAATGGGCGCAGACGGCAGCGGTAGGCATTGCACTAAGAAACGCAGGCTTTGGGCTTCAGTTCTCAGCGGCCGGCGACGATTTCGCCGACATGGCTCCGGACGAACTGCCTGTCGGCGAGATGGACACGAGCCGAGAGTCGCCGGCTATGGAGCAGCCTGGACAGGCAGAGATTGAGCCGGCATACGAACCGGCAGTTCTAACGGAGGAGCAGAGATTGGAGCAGGCTTTCCAGAAGCCGTGCCCCATCAAAAAGTACAGCGGCAAGACGCTTGGCGAGGTGTTAGCGATGGATCCAAACGCGATTGCATGGGTGGCCAATAAATACAAAGACAATCAGGAGCTGTCTGACGCGGCAAGGTTGATTTGTGAACATGCCATGCAGCAGGCATCCGTGTGATGCGGATATCATCACGGGGGACGGATATTCCGTCCCCCGGAAAGGAGGCTGTATGGACATCTTTCATATGTCAGATATCATTCCGCTGATTGGGCTTCCATACCCGCCATACGGAAGAAGCAACTACAATGTGCCCTGCCCGTGTTGTGATGACGAGCCGCACGCAAAACATCTCAACATCAATCTGCAGAAGGATGTATTTCGCTGTCCGCGCTGTGGGTTCTCCGGCGGCATTTTCGATCTGTATGCATACTATACGGGGATTGCCCGCGAGGAGGTCCGTGATGCTCTGATTGCACGCTTGGATGTGCAGGGCAGTATACCGAAGCCGGAGCACATTCCTGTGCCCGTGGTTGCAGAAGTCCCACCGACAGATATTGCATCACGAAGCGACACCTATACCGGGCTTCTGTCCAAGCTGACGCTGGCCTCCGACCATCGGCAGAACCTGCGAAACCGGGGCCTATCAGATGAGGAAATCGACAGGCTTGGGTACCGTACCACTCCGGTGGTGGGGATGCAAACCATTGCAAGGCAGCTTCAATCCAGCGGATATTATCTGTCCGGTGTTCCCGGCTTTTACCGAAAAGACGGGAAATGGTCCTTTGCCTGTGAGAGCCGCGGTATTCTGATTCCGGTGCGAGACAGCAAAGGCCGTATTCAAGGCATGCAGATTCGCCGGGATAATGCGGCGCGGCGCAAATTTCGCTGGGTATCCAGCACCGGCCGCACAGACGGCTGTAAGGCAGAGGGTTGGGTACATATTGCGGGGGAACCGCGCGCTATAGTGCTGCTCACAGAGGGCCCCATGAAAGCGGATGTCATCCATTACCTGACAGGACAGACAGTACTCGCAGTTGCGGGGGTAAATGCATTGACCCAATTGGAGCTTATCCTGCCGCAGCTGCATGAGCAAGGTGTAGAACGTATCATGACTGCATTCGACATGGATTTCATGGAGAACCCCCATGTGCAAGGCGGATACAGGACGCTGGTCTCACTGCTTTCGGATGCAGGCTTTCGCTATGGCACCTATCTGTGGGATCCCCGCTACAAAGGTCTTGATGATTATGTTTGGGAGCACTGCTTCCAGCGGCAATTATCTTAGTGAAAAAGGACGGTTCAGCTTCGGCTGTACCGTCCTTTTCTCGTTCCTGCGTTATCGCATATTTAATGTTCCAACAGAAAGTCAATAATGTTCTTTTGACGGATCCCGCCACGATTGACCCGCAGCAGCGTATCCGTGGACAGAACAAGCTTTTCGTAGTTATCCGAGATGGCCTCCAGCGGCGCAAATTCCCGATCTGTATTTTCCGGCGTAAGAATATAGCAGACTTGGATATAGAGCCGGTCGTCAGCCCGGTTTGCGACAAAGTCAACCTCGGCCACATCCTGCTTTCCGATGTTGACGGAGAACCCTCTGCGCAGCAGCTCCAGGAATACAGTGTTCTCCAGAACGCCGGCAATATCATTGTCCCGGTAGCCAATAACGGCGTGGCGCAGACCTAAATCGGAGAGATAGTATTTTTCCTGCGTCTCCAGTATCCGCTTTCCCTTGATGTCAAAGCGGACGACCTTGTGGATCAGGAAGGCGCTTTCCAATGCCTTCAGATAATTGTAGACGGTTTCCGTGCTTAGCTTTCGCCCCTGGCTTTTTAAAAAATCAGAGATTGTTTTTGCGGAAAAAGTGTTTCCAATGTTGTCCATGAGATAAAGGACAATACTCTCCAGTAATGCCGTGTCGCGTATCCGGTTTCGTGCAATCACATCCTTCAGCAGAACGGAATTATAGATGTCATGAAGGTATTGCATGACGCGATCCTCATCCCATTTCAGCTGATGGATGCCGGGCAGTCCCCCAAAACGGAGAAAGTTAGCAAACTGTTCCCGCTTCGAGAGCTTTGCCTCGTCCTCATTCTCTGCTGCGAATGCCAGATATTCTTCAAAATCCAGCGGATAGACCTGTATCTCCACATACCGCCCAGCCAACAGCGTGGCGAGTTCCCCGGAGAGGAGCTTTGCGTTTGAGCCTGTTACATAGATATCGCAGTCAAGATCTACGCGGAGGGAATTTATGACCTGCTCCCAAGTGTTCACTTCTTGGATTTCATCGAGAAGGACGTAGATCCGTCCTTCTGTCTGTCCAGCGATTTTGATGATCTCTGCGTACAGCGCCTTATAGTCCCTGAGCGCCTCATAGCGCAAGGATTCAAAGTTGATGAAAATGATGTTCTTCCTGTCAACACCGCGGTCGAGCAGCTCCTGACGCGTAAGCTCCAAGAGAGCACTTTTGCCGCTCCGCCGCATTCCTGTTATGATTTTAATCACAGGCTTATCCATAAAATCACGGATCAGCCGCATATATCGTTCACGCACGATCATGGCAGGTCACCTCCGGAGTTTTCTTTTATCATAGCACAAGCAGCTGGAAATATCAACAGTTTCTTTTATGGAAGAAATAATGTAAATGCGTCGAATCGTGTTCTTCCAAGAGAGAAACAGAGACTTTTCCCCCACGGAGAGCCAGAAGCCTGATCCTTCGTTTCGCGCGTATTTATTGACTCAATGCGTATTTCTGCTGTAAATACGCATGCTAAACCGTGTAATTAGATAAACCAAAATGGGAGGTACTCTTATGTTGATCGCCATTGATCATGGAAATTATGCCGTTAAAACCCCGCATTTCTCTTTCATTTCCGGGCTGACAGAACACACCGTAAAACCGCCTATGGCAGAGGAGGTTTTGGAGTACAACGGGAAATACTGGTCGCTCACCGGGCAGCGCTTGCCCTATATGAGAGACAAGACCAGAGATGATCGATACTTTATCCTGTCGCTCTTTGCCATTGCTAAGGAGCTTTCCGCTGCCGGTGCCAATACGGCGTTTGAGCAGATCGACCTTGCGGTTGGCTTGCCGCCGGAACACTACGGGATGCTGAGAGAACGCTTCGCGCAGTATTTCAGGCGGTTTGGAACAGTGAATTTTGCTTACAACAACCGTCCTATGAGCATTGTGATCCGAAATGTCTTTGTGTATCCGCAGGCGTATGCCGCTGTTGTTCCTCAAAGCGGACAGCTATTGAAAACGCTGCGGATGTTTATCGTGGATATCGGCGGATATACTACCGATGTGCTTCTCCTTCGCAACGGAAAGCCGGATCTGCAATTCTGCCGCAGTTTAGAGAGCGGAGTCATCACCATGAACAATGATATCATTGGCAAAATCAGCGCGCAGCACGACATGCGCATTGAAGACGAGCATATCTGTGCAGTGCTGCAGGGGCAGGAAACGATACTGCCAGATGAGGTAAAAAAGGCGATTCGTGATGCGGCTCAGCTGCACGCAAAAGATATTTTGGGCAAGCTGCGTGAGCTTCAGGTGGATTTGCGTACCAATCCCGCCATCTTTATTGGAGGCGGAAGCGTCCTGTTCAGACCGTTGATTGAGCATACCCCGCTTGTGGCGAAAGCTACCTTCATCGAGGATCCAAAGGCAAACGCGATCGGTTATGAGATGCTTGCGCGAGGACAGATGGCCATGCGCGCGGTACAATAATGGGGGTTCCGTTGTGAAGCGGGATGGGAAATACCGTTTTTCGCTGCAGTTCGGTTCAGAAACGCGAGAACAGGTGCAGGCAGGAGAGCTTTTAGAGCGTCTTGGAAACCGAAAAAGCGCAGTTGTCATAGCCGCACTGAATGCATATATTGCTGCACATCCCGAGCTTGCTGAACCTGCGCCGGTAAGTGTTAAAATTGACGGCGGGATAAGGCGTGAGGCGCTTGAGCAAATGATTCGATCCATTATTGACGAGCGAATCGCAAACGGTCAGTTGCTTGCCGGAGGCGTTGAAACACCATCTATACAAATGCAGGAAGATTTGAACGTGGACATTGCGGCAATGATCAGTAATCTGGAGTTGTTTGATGGTTGACTTTTAAGAACTTACAAAACTGTGAATCTACTTTTCTGTTGTTTTGATGAATACAAAACCACTTCAAGGCGTAAATACGCATTATTAAGGTGGATAATGGATTTATAGTAACTTCAACAGCACGCCTCTTTTTTGTAAAATAATAATATAGAAGGAGACGATGCTGGTGGACAAAGTAGCTCTTGGAAGACGCATAAAAGCGATGCGTCAGAACCTTGGAATGACGCAGGAGGAGTTCGCTGAACGGCTGAATTGCACGAACAGCCACCTCGGCAAAATCGAAAATGGCAAGGGCGGGATCAGCATTGAGCTGCTGGTTTCAGTGGCAAACATGCTGCACACCACAGTGGATCAGCTTTTGTTGGATTCCTATGACTATAAGGAGCAGGTCATTATGCGCGACCTTTATGAGCGTATTGATAAATTCCCTGTGAAAACAAAGATACTCACCTGCGATCTGCTGAGGCAGTTGGTTGACATCATCGAAAAAGCTCATGACGAGCATTGAGTTGTGAATGCCTTTCCCTGGAGGCAGCGATTTCTGCTTAGCAGGCACTAGGTCAACACAAATGAATATTCTGCACCGTACAGTCTATATCTGCACGGTCAACGAGAGCGAAAGGCTGTCCGGTTCTTACTGGGCAGCTTTGCGTTTTATCTGGGGATGTATCATCCAAATAGGAGGTGAACACTATGATGAACGGTGATAGAAAGGAAGGAATCTGCAGACTGAATGTAGACGGTAATGGCTGCGATTATTTGCGCATTCTGAGCGATTTGGAAACCAAACTGCGCAACAATACGAACCCAAAGGAAAAAATCGAACTGGCACTGCAGGGAGCGCTTATGTTCTACGGCGCTGACAGAGCGTATGTCATTGAAGTGGACGATGAGTTGGGTATCGGAGTCAATACATATGAGTGCTGTGCCCCTGGAATAGCGCCCGAAATTGACAATCTCCAATTTATGCCGTTCGAAATGTTTCCGCGCTGGCTTTGCTCACTAAAGAGCGATACGCCAATCATTATTACGGATTTGGAGCAGATTAAAACTGAATTCCTGGAAGAATACAGATACTTGGAGAAACGGAGTGTGAATTCGCTTCTAGCGGTTCCGTTTCAAAAAAGACTCAATGCCGGTTTTCTCGGCGTGGATAATCCGAAACGCAATGTGGAAGATCCGGGTTTTTTACGACTTGTTATCCTTTGCATCGTTGTGGAGCTAAATGAAATACTGCTGCAGGAGTGGAGAGAACGGCGCTATGCGAGTATAAAACAACCAACAATCATTCAGGCAAATCTGTTTGGGAAACTGGAAATCATTTCTGCAACCGATGTTTTAAAAGATGATTCATTTACAAATGAGTCTGGATATGTGCTCCTGACATTTCTGCTCTTAAACCGCAAAAGAGAACATCCTCTGCGGCTGCTTACAGATGTCATATGGGAAAGTACAGACATGGGAAATCCGTACAATTCGATTAAGAACGTCGTATACCGCCTTCGCAAGACGCTTGCCTGCATAGGGCTCCGCGATTTGATTCAGGCGTCGCACGGGACATTTACGTTAAACCCTAATTACACGATTTTTACTGATGTTGAGCGCTTCGACGATGCATGCAAACGGATCGATAATTCTTCCGACCCGGCGATTTTACAGGCGCTGTATGAGAGCATTATAGGACTCTACCGCGGAAGTCTCCTTCCGCGGTACGACTTTTACCACTGGCTAATGCCCAAAACGCTGTATTACCAAAACAAGTTTCTGCACTACATGAAACGGTATCTCTCTATGCTTTATAGAGAAAAGAACTACCTTCGCGTACAGGAACTATCCATGGATTTGCTGTCCATCGATATGTATGAGTCGGAAGTCCATTACTATCTCATAAAAGCAATGCTTATGTCCGGCAGCAAGACCCTGTCACAGATTTATTTCAGGCAGGCAGAGCCGTATCTCACAGATGAGCATATGCAGGAAGTGAAAACGCTTTTTACATCATGCAGAACATGAACTGCGGCTTTTATCCGTTTTTGTGACCGTAGTTGAGATTATTTTGAGACTTTTCTGCCTGCAAACAAGCAGGTCCTTTCACCGCAGAAATATGACTTCAGAGGTGGAGCTGTTGAGCCCCGCCAAGCACCCATCCGTTTTGTACAGTTTATAAAAACTGTCAACGGGTGGGTGTTTTTATGGGCAGACAACCCTCGCTTATACAGGGAGGAGGTGGTTTTGATGCGTTGATGCGCTACTATTCCGCTCAAATTCCTGATTTAACCCCATATTTTACAGATCATAGCATGCCATCGTGGCGTGTTTTGATCTCTTTTGCCGGGGTGGCATGCGCCAAAGGAGGCGTAAAAAATGTCACCCATGGACGGAAGGGATGAACTGCGTGGCCGGTTCACAAGATGGATCGTCATAACTGCAGAACATGCACAGAAGAACTATCTGCGTGCTGAAAAAAAGCAATTACAAACCGTACCCCTTGAAGAAGCTGATGTTGCAATTGTGGATACGGCGCTATTATCTGCTGGTGTTACGCCGGATAGCTTTGATTTCGAGGAACAGCGTTTGGCTGAGGCGTTCCGGGAACTTCCGCTGATGCGCAGACGTATACTGGAAATGCTTTTTGTCGAAGAGCTTACACCATCTGAAATTGCAGCAAAGCTCCACTGCTCTGTACAGCATGTATACAACCAGCGCTCCCTTGCAATAAAGCGTTTAAGAGAGCGCCTTATAAAGGAGCGAAAAAATGACCGATAATGAATTTAGACTACTTCTGGAAGCTGCTGTATGCGGAGACCGGGAAGCGTTGGATTCCCTGCTTGCTCTATATATGCCTCTGATTAACCGGCTGAGCAGTTATGCCGGTAATCTCGACGAGGATTGTAGGCAATACATTATGCTGCATATTGTTCTGCATATTTCGGAGTTCAGAATTTAGACAAAGGCTCCGGTGATTTGCCGGAGCCTTAAATTTTTTTCTCAGAGCATTAGATTTTGCGTTTTTCGAGTGTTTTTACTTTATGAAGGCAATCCCGTTTTCAATGAACCTTGAAAATCGCATAGCGGCGCCCTCTCGTTCCTCTGGCGGCAAGCGGCTATCCATTTGGTTTGGCAGGCCAAAGCCAAGAGCACATAAATACGGACGGCAACCGTATGCGCGATGATCCGCCAGGGGCAATAATGATACTTCCGTAATTCGCGGCCCGGCCATAATGAAGGCGGGGGGATGAGACTTCCATGGACCCGTTCGCCACGGGCGGAGGTGTGCCGCAAAAAGAATGCTGTAATTAACTCTGGTTGCAAGTGTAATATAGTGAGCTTGTGAGTTGATGGAATGTTAACTTGGCTGGGAGTCATGTATTTGAAACCAGCAGAACGGCGCATTTATTACCAGAGAATCGGAGGGTTGAATATATCATGAAAGGATAAATGCGCATATGGAAAAACTGATTACACGAAAAGAAGCTGCCAAGATTTTGGGGATTAGTATTGCCACGCTGGATGCAGCCAGACAAAACGGCTTGATTTCCTACGTCCAGTATGTTCCAAATGGGTGCGTGTATTTTACAGATGCAGCGCTTCAGGAATATGTTGCCAAATGCACAAAGAGGGCAAAACCTGCCGATAACAACTTGACATACCGCAAGCAGCACCGTCCCAAAAAGAAATAACTTGCTCATCCTCACAAATTCGGCAGCTGATACCAACGTTTAGGGAGGTGAAAGAATGGCAAGAAAGAAAAAAGAGATACCCAAGTATGGCACTGTGGTGCTAAAGGGGGTCGAATATTACAGAACACGAATTGAAGATGCCGATGGCAGACGAGTCGCCCTTTACGCAAGGACTCCGGAAGAACTTCTTGAAAAAGTGGAAGAAGCACAGCGCCAAATTGAGGATGCGGTTTTCCGTAGAACAACACCGACTGTAGCCGAATATTGTGAGCGTTGGCTCACCATGCAATCTGCAAGAATACGGCCAACAACCCTCATAGACTATACTTCAAAGGTCAAAAACTATATCATTGAACCGCTGGGCCATAAATATATGGCAGAAGTCTCTTCAGATGATATCAAGCTTGCGATGGTGAATGTCTCCTCAAAATCATGCTCAGTATATCGCTCGGTTCAGATGCTGTATAAGTGCATTTTCTATTCTGCAGTCGAAAGCAAAATCATCGATTCCTGCCCCTGTGAAACTCTTTCTTCCAAAGGAGGAAAGCCGCAGAATGAACGAGAGGCACTTACAGACGAACAGGTTGATAAACTTCTCGTTGCCATCAAGGGGCTTCCTCCGTATGTGTTTGTAATGATTGGTCTGTATGCTGGCTTGCGACGGGAAGAAATCTTGGCGTTAAAATGGGACTGTGTGTTTCTTGATGCCGAAGCACCATACCTTTCCGTGCAAAGAGCATGGCATTCGGAACATAATCGACCCGTTATCTCGTCCGATCTGAAAACAAAATCTGCAAGGCGGGACATTCCGCTACCTTCAGTTCTAACGGAGTGCCTACGGGAAGCAAAAGAGGTTGCAACTTCAGAATATGTTGTTGCCAATCGTGATGGAGGTCCGCTGTCATATACGCAGTTCAAGCGAGTATGGCAGTATATCGTCACAAGATCAACAAAGGAGCGTACCTATGTCCGGTATATCAATGGGCAGAAAATTCAGCGCACGGTAACGCCGAAGTTGGGAGAAAAAGCAGCGCATAATGGAAATGTGGTGTACACCCTTGATTTTCAGGTAACTCCACACCAGTTGCGCCACACATACATCACGAATTTGATTTACTCCGGCGCAGATCCGAAAACGGTTCAGTACCTGGCGGGGCATAAGCATAGCAAAATTACGATGGACATTTATGCTAAGGTGAAGTATAATAAACCTAAAGAATTGTCCTCGGTTGTGAACAAAGCATTTGCGCCCAAAAAAGGTGCTACACCGAATAAGACGCGGAATGGGTGAACTCATGGGTTAACCGAGGCGTGAAAACCTAAAAAAGCCAGTAAAATCAACGGTTTTCACCCGTAAGACAGAAAGCAGTACGGCCTCAAAGCCGCCCGTCGCGCACCTCAGTTCAGCAAGCGTTAAACTTTATCAAAATGCATCAAAGCCCCGGGAAATCAACGGTTTCCGGGGTTTTTACTTTTCACATGGTTTGAGAGGTTTTGAAGCGCTCCGGCTTGCTTTTATGAGTTAAATATGGGTTAATGGATGGGTGACCGTTTATTGTTATGCTTTGGTATATTACCAAACCGGCAAAATCCCCCGTGGTCAAACGGTCCGCGTTGTTGTAGAATATATAAAGCAAATCCTTGGGAGACATGATATGTACGATATAGCGATAATAGGCGGCGGGCCGGCAGGGCTTGCGGCGGGGCTCTATGGTGCAAGGGGCGGCATGGATACTGTGCTCCTTGAGAACATGCTGGTAGGAGGCCAGATAACAAAGACGACACAGGTGGATAACTATCCCGGCTTCCCGGACGGCATAGACGGCTTCGCCATAGGCACGAACATGCAGAAGCAGGCGGAGCGCTTTGGGCTGGAGATAAAGCGCACCGGCGTGGATTCCGTTGAGCTGGAGGGAGAGATAAAGCGGCTGCACTGCGGCAGGGAAGTGATTGAGGCCAAGGCCGTGATAATAGCCACTGGCGCCCACCCCAAAAAGCTGGGGCTTGACAGGGAAGAGAAGCTAACGGGAGCAGGAGTGTCGTATTGCGCTACCTGCGACGGCGCGTTCTTCCGCAACGCCACTGTCGCCGTGGCTGGCGGCGGCGATACTGCGGTATCAGACGCACTGTACCTTTCACGCTTCGCTAAGAAGGTGTATGTCATTCACCGGCGAGATAAGCTCAGGGCTGCCGAAACACTGCAGCGGGCGATGTTTACTACCCACAATATAGAATTTGTGGGCTGCAGCGTGATAATCGGGCTCATAGGCGAAGACGAGCTGGAGGGACTTACAGTAAAAAGCACACTGGATGGCAGCCAGAGGGAAATACCGGTGGAGGGCCTTTTCATAGCCGTGGGCGTTGAGCCGAACACCGAGCTTTTTGCAGATAAAGTCTCGACCGATGAAGCTGGGCGTATAATAACTGATAAGCACATGCAGACGGATATTTCCGGCGTGTACGCTGCGGGAGACGTGCGGGATACCCCGCTGCGTCAGGTGGTGACGGCGGCGGCTGACGGTGCTATAGCTGCAACGTCTGCCATAGAGTACATTATGAAGCAGGCTGAAAGGAAGTAAGACGTATGGCGAGAATGTTTGGAACAGACGGCGTGCGCGGTGTGGCAAACAAGGATCTTAGCTGCGAGCTGGCGCTGAAGATAGGCAAGGCGGGCGCATACGTGCTCACCAACGAAGTCCATCAGCCACGCATACTGCTTGGCAGGGATACGCGCCTTTCCGGCGACATGCTCTCCGCGGCGCTTACGGCGGGCATTTGTTCCGTAGGCGGCGATGTGATAGACGTGGGAGTGATACCCACCCCGGCAATGGCGTACCTGGCCAGAGCATACGAAGCGGACGCTGCGGTAATGGTCAGCGCATCGCACAATACAATGGAATATAACGGAATAAAGTGGTTTGACGGCAAGGGCTTCAAGCTGTCCGACGGGCTGGAGGACGAGATAGAAAAGCTTATAAAGGAAGGTATGGACTTCGAGCTGCCTACCGGCGAGAATGTAGGCCACGTAATAATCGCCAAAAGGGCGGTGCAGGAGTACAAGGAATTTCTCAAGTCCACCGCAAGGAACCGCTTTGACGGGCTGACGGTGATGCTGGACTGTGCCAACGGAGCGGCGTCAGCGATAGCTTACGACGTATTCACAGAGCTTGGCGCAAGGGTTTATCCCAGGGCAGACGAGCCGGACGGCATAAACATAAACAACAAGTGCGGATCTACCCATCCTGAGAGACTGCAGGAGCTGGTGGCGGAATCGGACGCCGATGCGGGATTTGCCTTTGACGGCGATGCGGACCGGGTGATAGCAACTGACGAGCGCGGTAATATAGTGGACGGCGACCGGATAATGGGCATATGCGCTAAGGCGATGAAGGCTGAAGGAAGGCTGAAAAAGGATACGCTGGTAGTGACCGTCATGTCCAATATAGGTCTTAAGAAGCGCATGACTGAGCTTGGCATAAACGTTGCCGAAACAAAGGTGGGAGACAGGTACGTGCTGGAGGAGATGCTCAAGGAGGGCTATTCCATAGGCGGCGAGCAGTCGGGACACGTAATATTCCTTGATAAGAACACCACCGGCGACGGCATGCTGACGGCCATTCAGGTACTGGATGTTATGAAGTCTACAGGCAGGCGCATGTCTGCCCTTGCAAACGACATACCAATATACCCTCAGGTGCTGGTGAACGTCATAGTAGATAACGAAATAAAGCATCAGGCCATGGAGGACCAGGACCTTTGGCAGCGCATACGTGAGGTAGAGGGTAAGCTGGGCAGCAGCGGCCGCGTGCTTGTCCGCGCTTCCGGCACAGAGCCAATAATCCGTGTTATGCTGGAGGGGCAGAATACCGACGAAATAAGCGACTGTGCAATATATATAGTAAAGGTGCTGGAGCAGAAGTATAAAGGGAAAATCAGAGTATAAGCAAAGGTATTATACGAAAGAGCGGGGAAGTACCCCGCCCTTTTTATGTATGTTTTAGTTGCAGCCACAGCCACAGCCGTTGTTGCCGCAGCCACAGCCGTTGTTGCCACAGCCGTTGTCGCAGCCGCAGTTGTTAAAGCCGCCGCCGAGAATGAGCAGCAGTATGATGATCCACCAAATGTTGTCATAGCCACAGCCGCTGTTGCAGCCGTTGTCACAGCCGCAGCCACAACCATTATTGCCCCAGCCGAGGATCAGCAAGAGGATTATGATCCACCACCAATGCTATGCACCGTGGTTATACTACTCTACAGGCTCAGGCAGCCTGGGGAAAATCTTAACCTCAAAATCCTGCGGATCTGAGCCAAACCCGCCAACGGTGCGGGTGTACTCCACGCGGGACAACACCATGCGCAGCGCGTCGTTTTTTTCCTGTGCTGTCGTGTAGGTGGGGTAGGCATCCAGGACGGCATGGACGGCGGGCACAATCTCGCGGGCGGAGGCATTTATGCGCACGGCCTTGGCTATTGCCGCCTCCGTGTCGGCCACTGCCGCCTGAAGCCGCTGCACCTCGCCGGTTATGGCCGCTTGCCGCTGCAAAAACACCTGCTCTGTATATATGCCCCGCTCCAGCAAGTCATATAGCCGCGTCTGCTGCTGCTGGTAGGCCAGCAACTCCCGCTGTGCTCCGTCCAGCGCGGACTGCAGGGCGCCTATGTCAACGGTCTGCGCCTGGGCCTTGGCAGTGATCTCATAGCCCGCCAGCCAGAGCGCCAGTGTGGCCACCACGCGCTGCTCTACAACCTCAAGTTTGCTGCCGCGGCACCTGCAGAGGGGATTGCGGCACACGTAATATGACGGCTTGCCTTTTTCGTGCTGCCGTGCCATGACGCACCCACATAACCCACAGTACAGCAGCCCGGCAAGTGGGTTCTGCAAAGGCCCCTTGGTGGCGGGGCCGGTGCTGTCCGCCGACAGCCGCGCCTGTGCCGCCTCGAAAAGCTCCTCTGATATGATGGCCTCGTGCAGCCCGTCGCAGATGAGCGTGCGCTCCGGCGTGCGCTCCAGCTTTTTAACGACGGCACCGTTGCTCATACTCTTGCGCAATGTCTGCTTATACCACGTGACCTTGCCAATGTAGGCGTGGTTTTTAAGGATAACCCGCACCGCGGGCGCTGACCAGAGATTGCCCGCCTGTGTAGTCAACCCCATAGAGTTAAGCATGGTGGATATTCTGCGCGCACCGACACGCAAAAAAGCACCGTTATACTCCGCCCCGTTGACGTACCAGCTAAATATGGATTTGACGATCTCTGCCTCCTCGGGTACGATCTCCAACATGTACCCTTTGCCCTTGGGCACCTTGACAGCCCTGTATCCATACGGCGCATGTCCCTGGGGCCATTTGCCCTCGCGGACGGCCCGCTCCCGGCCTGCCAGCAGGCGGCGATTTATGGTCTGGTACTCGCGGCGGGACATAAACAGACCAAATTCAAAGTATTCTGCATCGGCAGGGTCCGAAGGGTCATATGTCCGCGTGGGCGTGATGATTTTTGTACCGGTATACACAAACGTCCGCTGCACCTGCCCCTGATCCATAGTATCACCACGGGCGAGGCGCTCCACCTCCATGACCAGTACGCCGTCCCATTTGCCGGTCTCTACGTCGGCGAGAAGACGCTGCATCTCCGGGCGGGCCGCTATGCTGTCGCCGCTGACGATCTCCTGGTATATCTCGCTCACGGCGAGGTGTAGCCGCTGCGCAGTTTCCAATAGCGCCGCTTTATGCCGCGCCAGAGTTTCGCCCTGCCCGGCGCTTTCTGCCTCAAAATCCTTGCGGCTCTTACGCAGATACATACAATAAGGCATAATTAACCCTCATTTATCAAACGCATAAACTCTGATTCATCTATTATCAAAATGTCCCGGCCTTCGCTGATCAGCTCTTCGGCCTTTCTGTGCTTCGAACTCTTTTCATATCCTTTTGTTTTTACCAAATCCTGTATTCCGACAACGAGAATGTCGGTTTTTCTGGTTACGTTTTTACCTATATTAGCTCCGAATCCTTGAGCGGCATGCTCGGCTTCCGAGCGATCCATGTTGGCAAAAGCACCGGTAAAAACAACAGTTTTCCCCGAAAGCGTTTCGCAGACGGCACTTTCAAATTCTGGCGCACAGAATACATGCTGTATAGGAACCTGCGTCACGGGAACATAACCGTTATTCAGCGAACTTTTTAGTACTAATCCACAACGCTGCGCAAATTCATCGAGATTCTTCGCGTTACGCTCAGCGGCCATGATTTCAACGAGCTTCGCGCAAGCTACGGCATCTGATGCGGCATTGTGATGCTCTAACGATATATTAAAATGAGCACATAAAGAATCCAAAGAATAAGAACTGAATTTGTGATAATAAACGATACGGGAAGCCTGCAATGAACACATGTAACTTATGTCTATTGGGCTAAAACTGAAATTATCCTGTGCTTGTTCCAGACAGCTTATATCAAAAGCGGCATTATGGGCCACGACTGGGTATTTTTGCAACAAAGGAGCAACAATGGGCCATATATCCCCGAAACTGGGCTTATCTGCAACCATACTGTTGGTAATTCCGTGAATATGAGTAAAACACGGGTCTATTTCTATTTGCGGGTTGAGCAACTCGGAAAATACCGTTTCGTGTATGCCGTCATGACAATGGATTACAGCGAAAGAACAAATGCTGCCGCGCTGATAACGATTTGCCGTCTCAACATCTATGGCTAAAAAATCACCTTGCATAATACTTCCTCCACGCTATTTTGGCTTTCTATAACTTTTTATCTGCCGCCGAGGCAGTTTTAGGCACGATTTGTGCAACTTGAGTGAGCGGAGTACTTAAAACGGTACTACATTGCAAAATTCCCCTTTCTTTTTATTTTTAATGTGTTATTATTTGAAAAAGAACAAATGTTTGGAGTTGAAAATATGACAGCAAAAGAAAAACTTTATAATGAAGTCAAAAACATGCCTGACGAAATCGTGTACAAAACTTTGCTCATTCTTGATGCTTTAGCAGCTCAAGCAGAGCCTCAGCCTTACGGTCAGACATGCCTGAAATCCGCCTCCAAAGAGCGTCTTGCATGGGAGTAAGACTATTATCCTCTTGCTCCATAATGCGGTCGCAAGAATTGTCTGCGAGATACACGACGGGGAGACCGAGCTTGCGGGCGTAGCTTTGCACAGTATCGAGCTGCGGAGAGCGCTGACCTTTTTCGTATCGACTTATAACTTGCTTTGAGGTGCCTAATATTGCCCCGAGCTGCTCTTGGGATATGCCGTGCTCCTCGCGGTACTTTTTAAGCTTGTCGCCGAATGTCATTTTTAAATCCTCCTTACTGATACTATTAAACCATAAAAAGTCACCAAATGCAATACAAAGTCACCAAAAAAGAGACGGAAAATATGGCCAAAAACATAGTCACCAAATGGTTGACAAAACGAGCAAATAATGATAATATAAAAGCGTCACCAGATGGGCGACAAGAAAGGAAGTGGAAAAGAATGGCGAAAAATATGACCCTACGCGGCATCATCTACTCGAGGTATGATAGCGAGGCGGACTTTGCGCGAAGTCTTGGCTGGACCAGGCAAAAACTTAACAGGATAGTCAACGGGAAAATGCCGAACATAGAGGAACTGAATGCGATAGCAAAAGGGTTAAATGTACCAGTGTCCGAAGCAATAGCATTTTTTTTGCCCGTGTAGTCACCAAATAGGCAACAAATATAACCCGGCATATCACCGAATAAACATATTACGACAAAACGACAGGAGGACAGCACAATGATCGTTAAAGACTACTACGAGGGCAAGACCCACATAATTATCGACGATAAGTACTGTGTAAAGACGAAGGAAGAGGTTGACGCCATACTCAAGGCCATGGGCGAGCTGGTGGGCCGCCAGCTTGCACAGCAGCAGGCGCGCCGCGCCGCAGAGTAACGCCGGGCGCTTCGGGATAAGGACAGGGGCGGGCAATAACGCTAACCCTTGGGCCTGCGCGGGACAGGCCTGAAAGCTTCATTGTGAATCTCCTTTTCAGTGATATTTATTGAGGATGCCGAAATAGACCGCCCGCTCCTGCCCTTATCCCGAAGTTTCCCCCCCTCAGGAGGTGATACCCTTGGGCAACTGCAGCTGATAATCACACGCTCCAAATAACCATGCACGTTAGCAACTCGGCTGGGCGAGCATAAATAGGATTCAGGCCCAGTGCGTCCGGGAAGGAGGGCATTTGCCGATGGCCCAAGCTCCCGGGGTATCAGACAGAACAGGAGGACAAGCCCATGCTGTTGGTACGCGATGTAATATCACGTATAACCCTGATGAACTCCCAGCGGGTGCGGCTGTATGAGTCCCCCTTCGGGCGCATGGTACTGGACCTTGCCCCGGGGGAGAACACCGCCCGCCGGCGGAACGATACCGTAGGCCCGCTGCTGGATGCGGAGGTAATCGGTATCGAAGGCAACAGCAGCAGTATCAACCTGTATGTAAGGACGGAACACATCAGCAAAAAGGCGGGGAGGAAACGCATATGACCCTTGAATTGGCAATGGAATATCTGAAAGTGGCTCTGCTGCTGGCGGCATACCCCATGGGCATGTGCCTGATGTTCTGCGCCTTTGAATTTTTAAGCGAACATTCCCGTGGCTTTCGGCGTTTCCTGCGCTGGATCGCCAGGGTGATGGATATATGAAAAAGGAGGGCTGCAACATGGAAGAAAAACCCAATATAGCCGGCGGCGAGACCGGCATATGCCGCTTTTGCGGGCAGATGGTGAATGTACAGTGGCTGCGCGGCTTCGAAAATCATAAGGACAGGGATGCTGATTATTTGGCCTCACGGTTCTGTGGTTGCCTGGACAGCAAGAAGTATGCGGAAGCTGAACAGCGGCGGGAGGATGCGGCGGCAATGCGGAAGATAACGCTTGAAAACGCGCGAGAGATAATTGACGCGCTGTTTGGGCCGCCGGCGAAAGAGTCAGGGCTTGCGGTGATGAATGAAAACGTGCGCGATTATGTGTACGAGGCGGCTGCGCTGGTATATGACGGCGATGCGAACCGCATAACCGTGGATGACAGCGACGGCATAACCGCCAAGATAAAGCTCACCAGCAAGGGGCAGCTCCGGATAACTCGGAGCCAGAACTTTAACGTGAGCCAAGAAACTTAAAGTGAAATAAATGAGGTAAGGCATATGAACGCTATACAGGAAGCGATCATCAAAATTAACACCGAGATGCAGGCAAAGCCCGACGACCTGTACCTTGAAGCCATAGGACAGCATTTAATAGACCACTGCGGCAACGTGGAGGCGGCAGAAGCGGTGCTCAAAAAAGACAGGACCCTCAAGGACGCTATGGACAAGGTAATGGAGGCTGCCAAAGCGCGCAAGCAGGGCAGTGTTGCCGTAATGCGGGATGATGAGGTATATGCCATTGTGGACAGGTATTTCGGCATAGACAGCATGGAGCCTGTCACCCCGCTACCGGCTTCGGAGCCGCAGAGTCGTAAGATAGTCAACGTAGATTTCGGCGACTTCTTCTAAAGGAGACGCCATGCTCAAGATACCAAAGCAAATCAGGAAGATGCCGTGGCCAGAGCCATATGAAAACAAGAATGCGCTGTTAAACGTGCGCGTCATCGTTAATACGCCGGTTGTGGATCATGAAAGGCTGCTGGTGGTGACGCTGCAGCGGAATATCGAGCAGCGGTGCTGGCGGCAGATAAAGGAAGAAATGGTGCGGATGGTCTGCTCTAAGAAGCGGCAGGACTGCGTGGCATATATGAAAATATCCGGCCGTCCCGTCCGTTCGGCGGCAATACGGGAGAACACCGCAATAAACCTGACAACCTGCTATCCCGATATATCTGAGCGGGAGGAAAAGCTGCTGGCCTCGTGGCTGGGCGACAAAGTGACGCAGAATCATTATCTCGATAACCTCGATACATGGATCAGGAAGACCGAGGCTGCAGCGAAGCAGCGGGATATGGAAATGCGTGGCGAACTGCTTGACTGCGACTGGCAGCTTTGTCCGGAAGAACTGCCGGAAGGCTTTATACGCTGGGTGCGCCGGGAGGTCATAGACCGGGACAACACCATCATATATAAGCGTGGCAATACCAGGGGCCTGTGTTATTCCTGCGGCAGAGAGGTAAGAGGAAAGTTCACTCAATACCACCTTACTACATGCCCCAGCTGCGGGCGGAAGGTGGCCTGCTTCCTGAAGGACGGGGCGGCGTGGAGGGCCGAATTTGTGGATAATGTTGCGGCGGCTCAACTCGGCGCGGACGGAAGGACTACATTTATAAGGTTGTGGCATTTAAAGCGTGACCCTTCCGCACGATATGAGAGCCCGGAGGAATGGCTTCAGGAGGTGGCACGGTACGCTATCCGTGAGCGGCACACTGCCAAGTGGCAGCACGAATATAAGGAAAACTTCTGTATGCAGGCCATACGCTTGCCGTTGGGAGAATGGAAACGGTACAGAAATGTATCCGATATATACGATGGCTGTTATAAATTCTACGACGCGAGCCTGCCTGCGGCGGTTGCGGGAACGCATCTCCAGTACGCCACGCCGGAACTGTATTACGAAGCGGGGGACGCCGCCGGGCGGGGCGTGAACATCATTAAGTATTTATTGGACTGGGCCCGCTACCCTGTAATGGAATATCTCATAAAGCGGCGGTTTTACTGGCTGGTAGTTGAAAAGGTAAACGGGGTGAGAAACGGCGAAAGGGATCTGATACGCTGGAAGCGCAATAAGCTCGGCGAATGCTTCCGCTTCCCGCTGCGCCTGCTTCAGCTGATGCAGCCGGGGGAATGGCACATGACGGATATAGGCCGGGCGGGCGTCCTGTGGCGGCTGTGCCAAAATGGCGCGGTCGCGGAGCGGGACATATCTGAGATGCTGAATCTCGGCATTGACTATGCGGCTATATCCCCCGCAACAAAATATGCCACGCTGCACCGCATATTGAAATACCTTGCGGAGCAGACCGAGGCGGTGCAGCACGGTCTTGAGCGGCTGTATATGGACTACATAGGCGAGTGCGAGCAGCTGCGCATGGACCTCTACAGCGAGCAGGTGATGTTTCCCCGCGACCTGCGGGCATCCCACGCCGCCACGGCGATGCAGATACGGTATGAGAAAGATAGGATCGCGCAGGAACAATTTGCCCATGCCGTGGAGAAGCTGCAAAAATTTGCCTGGGATAGCGGCGGATACATCATACGCCCGGCGGCCTCCCAGGAGGAATTGATAGCCGAGGGGCAGGCGCTGCACCACTGCGTGGGCGGCTATGCCCTGCGCATGGCGGAGGGCAAAACCGCGATATTTTTCATCCGGCTGGCGGAGGAACCTGACAGGCCCTATTATACCTTGGAGCTGCAGGGCAAAAAACTCATACAGTGCCGGACGAAAAACAACGCGCCTTATACAGAGGATGCGGGTATCGAAGCCTTTGTGAACAGTTGGCTTACCGAAGTGGTAGCCAAGGGCGGGGTAAAGAAGAAAAAGATAGCGTAAGGAGGGCATGATGGAAGAAACAAAAGAGATCATCGACGTTGAATATGAGGAACTGCTCCCGGATATGCCGCGGGACATCAATACCATAACCACGGAAATACTGCTGTACAAAAACCAGGCGGGCGAGGCCATCCTCGAGATAGGCAAGCGGCTAATAGAGGTCAAGGCCCAGCTGGATCACGGCGAATGGCTGGACTACCTTAAGGAACGTGTGGACGTATCCGTGCGCACCGCCCAGACCATGATGCAGCTCGCCAAAGAGTATTCCTCAAATGCGCAGACGTTTGCGCTTTTGGGTTCGCAAAAAGCTTTGAAACTGCTGACTTTACCTGCTGCCGAGCGCGAGGAATTTGTAGCTCAAAATGACGTTGCGGATATGTCGGTCCGCCAGCTGGACGAGGCCATAAAAGCGCAGAAGGCGGCGGAGAAGGAGCGGGACTACTGGGAGAACGAGGCCAAGACAGCCAGGCAGAAGATGGAAGAACAGCTCAGCGAGCAGCAGTGCGTATACGATACCGATATGGCTAAAGCTCAGCAGGAGCTTCACGACGCGGCCGCCAGGGCGGAAAACGCGCTTACGGTGGTGGCGGAGCTTAAGGGCAAACTGCGGGAGCTGGAGGACAAGCCGCGGAGCGCGGACCCGAAGGAGCTGGAAGCGGCCCGGAAGGAGGGGGCGGATAAGGCCCGTGAGGCGGAAGCAAAGAAACTCAGGAAGCAGATAGAAGAAGCGGAGGCCAAGGCGAAGCAGGCCGCCGAAGAAAAGGCGGAGGCTATAAGGAAGGCGGAAGCGGAAAGAGCGGCATACGAGCAGACGGCCCAGATA
>OMNT01000271.1_pt1 | contig 57411 bp, 44 predicted proteins | sample 1672551 | NCBI WGS metagenome assembly OMNT01 (sample SAMEA3136698, study PRJEB25190) | human gut metagenome | reverse complement strand
TAAGCACGCCGCCAGCGTTCATCCTGAGCCAGAATCGAACCCTCCACAAAAAAACTTATGCGGAAAGCCAACATGTGACTCTCATCTAAGAAAATTGACGATCGCCTTATAAGGAAAGGCGCATCGCACAAAAACCTCGCCGCCGTTTGACCGATCCCTCGGCACCACGCGTCAGCATGGCCGGCAACGAACTGGCAATCATTGACTATAAAGAAGTAGTACAAATACGCTCTTGAGTTCTCAAACCACCACCGCACCAGCAAGCCGCCCCAATCTCCAGGAGCGAGGCCGCCGTGCTGAGCAGCAAGAGATAAACTTACACGAGAACCCGCAATCGCGCAACCCGCAGGGCGCAATGAAGCACGGAACCGTTGGAAATCCAACGTTCCATCGGCGTGTCGAAAACCGGGAAAATGCGTCCGGAAAGCGCCGATACCATCAGAATAGACCCCGAAAACCACAACCAGGTGAACGCAAAATTAATAGCTGTCGGCGTGTCGACCATCAACATGGTCAACCACATCCGCATTTTGCGGTCCAACCACGGTTCTCGCATAACAAAAGCCGGAAGCTCCGTGGTTAGCGGAGGCTCCCGGCTTTGTTGTTCGGCTACTGGATATTCAGCTTTGGTCATTCGAATCGCTGACCATTGCTAATGCTGCCTGTAGCCGACTGTTTTCAGTTATTACTTCAGTTATCGCTGATCAGGCAGCTCACTCGGCATTGGCCGGGCCGGCGGCAACCGGTTCTGCAGCCGACTCGCCCGTGGCGACAGCCTTCTTGCGGTTCAGGTACCGCTTGATGGCCACAATCTCCAGGCCGATCACGAGCACCGCGGTCACGCCCCAAGCCACGTACATGGCGGTCTTCCAGATCGGGGTGGCGACCTTCGGCTCGCCATTCGCGTACTGCCAGCTGTTGGCGGCGGTGTACAGAATGTTGTGCGCGGCCTGACGCATCGCCTTCACGGAAGTGGCGGACTTATCGGTGATGTGGTTGGTGATCTTCGTGGTGGCGAGCATCGAGTCGTTGCCCGCACGCACTTCCTGATCGGCGTTCTGGTAGCCGTAGCCGCCGAAGTAGTCGGTCAGGACGAAGCCCTTGAAGCCCCACTCGCCGCGCAGCACGGTCTGCAGCAGCGCGCTGTCGGCGCCGGCATAGGTGTTGCCGATGTAGTTGAAGGAGCTCATCACGGCCTGGGCGCCGCCTTCCTTCACGCTCATCTCGAACGGCTTCAGATAGATCTCACGCATGGCCTGCTCGTTCGTCCACGTGCACAGCATTTCCGTACGCTCGGTCTCCTGGTCATTCAGAGCGAAGTGCTTCATGAAGGAGTACACGCCCTTGGACTTGGCACCGGAGATCTCGCTGGATGCCATCACGCCGGAGAGCAGCGAATCCTCGGAGAAGTACTCGAAGGTACGGCCGGAGAACGCGTTGCGGTGGATGTTCATGGCCGGTGCGTACCAGCCAGCCACGTGCATGTCGTGGGCCATGGCGCCGATCATCTCACCGAACTGCTTGGCGAGATCCTTGTTCCAAGTGCAGGCGAATGCCGTGGAAGCCGGGAAGCCGATGGAGCCAACGCCGGTGAAGTTGTTATTCAGCGATGCCGGGCCGTCCGCATCGGTCAGCTGGATCTTGCCGACGGACTTCACAGCCTGGGTGCCATAGCCACCATTGGCGATGAGGTTGTCCATATCGTCGAAGGTGAGCTGGTCGAGCAGCTTGTCCCAATCGGCGTCGTCATAGTCCTTGCCGTACATATCGGACAGCTTCAGACCGTTCTTGGCACCGGTGGTCGGCATCTTGTCGGAATCCTTGTCGAACTTCTTCGGATCGTAGTTCGAGTTGTTGTAGAAGGTTTCCTTGGCCTTGTCGGACATCTTGAAGTTGGTCGGGGCGGCGGTGGCCTCCTTGTAGTTCGCGAAGTGGTCGGCGCGGGACAGGTACGTCACATCGCCCGCCACATCATCGAACTGGTTCGTGGCCACGGTCTTGTCGCCATTGTGGGTGTTCGAATCGGAATCGTAGGTGACGGTGTCCTTCACGGTGATCGCCTTGTGATCGATCATGTGGTGCGAATCGGACTGGATGGAGATGTCATAATCGCCCTTCTCCAGCACGTACGCCTTCGCGCCCTTGTAGTCGTAGGACGCCATGTCGTCGTCATCGAACTTGACGGTGACCTTCTGGGACTCGCCCGGCTGCAGTTCCTTGGTCTTCTCGAAGCCGGCCAGGTTCTTGGACGCCTTCTCGATGCCGCCGTCGGTGTACGGCGGGTTGTAGTAGGCCTCGACCACGTCCTTGCCGGCCTTATCGCCGGTGTTGGTCACGGTGGCGGTGACGGTCACCTTGCCACCCTTGTACTTCACGCTGTCGAGCTTCTGATCGAACGAGGTGTAGGACAGGCCATAGCCGAACGGGAACGCGACGGTGTCATCATAATTAATCAGGCCTTCGTCCGAAGCGGTCTCATAGAACTTGTAGCCCACATAGATGCCTTCGGAGTAGTTGACAAAGCCCGGAATGGCAGTGACGTCGTCACCCGTGAAGCCCTTGTACTTGGCTGCCTTGTCTGCCATATTGGTGTATTCGAACTTGCCGAAGTTGTTATAGGACACCGACTTGGTCAGATCCTTGAGGAAGGTGTCGGAGGTCTTGCCGGACGGGTTGGTCTCACCGGCAAGCACCTCACCAAGGGCGGAGAAACCGGTCTGGCCAGCCGGCGGGCACCACACGACGGACTGGATCTGCGGATAGTCGTTGAGGAAATCGAACTGGAACGTGTTCGCGCCGTTGTAGACGAGCGTCACCTTCTTGAAGTTGCTGGTGACCAGGTCGATCATGTCACGCTCGGTCTTCGACAACTGAAGGAAGCTCTCACCCTTCTGGAAGTCGTCATAATCCTTGGAGTTGTTCTTGTAGGTGATACCCTTCGCCTTCATGTCCGTCGGCAGGTCCGCGCCCTCGCCGCCGACACGGGTCAGCACGACCACGGCCTCGTCCGAGAAATCCTTCGCGTCGGAGACCAGCTTGTCGGAGTACTGCTTGGCCGGCACCTCGGGCAGGGTCCAATCCTGAGCGAACATGCCGACCTCAGGACGATCCTTGCGGTAGTCCGTGTACAGCTTGCTCAGCTCCGTATTGGTCTTCAGGCCAGCCTGCTTCATGCCGTCAAGCAGGGAGACGGTCTTGTACTGCTTCGACATGGAGCCGGAGCCGGTGCCGCCGTAGACGGGGTTGGTGGAGCCCCAGCCGAACACGTTGACCTTCTTGCCGGACAGCGGCAGGTTGGAATCGTCATTCTTCAGCAGGGTGACGGCCTCCGACTGCACATCCTTGGCCAGCTCGTTGGCCTTGGAAACCGTGGCGTCGGACAGCGTGTACTTGGTGATGGTCGCATTGTTGAGCAGCGTGGAAAGCGGACCGGTCAGCATCATGGACACGGCCACGACGATGCCGACGAGCGCCACCAGCCAAGATTCGGAATGGACGATCTTACGGGTCGCCACTTCCTTGACCGTCTTCTTGTTGACGGCAAAAGTGATAATCAGCGCGAGCACGAACAGCACGCCAATCGCAATAAGGTACGGCGTCAATGAGCCGATGACGTTCATAACGTCAGCCATGTTGATTTGCAGCATGGTCTGCCTCCTCCTTGATTCTCATAACCAAACGACACGTAGGCTCCGATGCCTTTATCGGAACCGCGAAACCATTCAACACTGCCCCGCATCTCATGGTTTCGGTGAAGTGGCTGCAGATGCGTGCGGCAAGTGAAGACACTTCTTCATGTCGATGATTCGATTTCATCAGACTCCGGCGAACGATGCACGGCGATTCACCCAGCCTGTCGATTCGCGCGCATAATCTGCACGCCAAGTACGATGGAAGTATGAGCGACTTAAGCGCATTGAATCTGGAAGCAGGCAGCCTGGTTGGCGGCTACACGTTGATTTCCCGGCTTGGTTCGGGTGCCATGGGCTCGGTATGGCGCGTACGCGATGACGGCGGCCATCAATATGCGATGAAGATTTTGCGTGATTCCCTCTCCGACGACGATTCCCCGCAGCAGCAGCGCGACGAGTTGACCGCACGCGAGCGCCTGCGCAGGGAGGCGATGGCGTTGCGGAAAGTACGCCATCCGGGCGTGTGCGGCATTGTGGATATGGAACTTGACGACGCGTTGGCTTTTATTGTGACCGAGTTGATCGAAGGCAAGAATCTGCGTGAGGATGTGCGCGCCAATGGCCGATATGTGGGCGACGATTTGGAACGGCTGGCACGCAAGCTGATTGAGGCGGTGCGTGCCGTGCATGCGTCCGGCATCGTGCACCGCGATATCAAGCCGACGAATGTGATGGTGTCGAGCACCGGCCCGGTATTGGTGGATTTCGGCATCGCTATGGGCGAAGGCGAAAGCCATGTGACGCGTACCGGTCTGGTGATGGGCACGCCGGGGTTCATCGCGCCGGAAATCATTGATGGCGCGGAATCGGATGAAATGACCGATTGGTGGTCGGTGGCGAGCGTATTGGCGTTCGCCGCTACGGGTGAGCCGGTGTTCGGCACGAAGCCGATGATGACCGTGTTGGAACGTGCGGCGGCAGGCAGCGCCAATCTTGCGGGACTTCCTGCGGGCACGATGGCCGCGTTCCGTTCGGCGCTTAATCCGGATCGGACGAAGCGGTGCACGCCGGACGATTTGCTGCAGGCGATCGCCGTGGATGCGTTGAATCCGCAGGCGTGGGTTGCGGCCGACAATGGTGGCGCAGCGGATGGCGATACGGAGGCGATGCCCCCTTTTGTTGAATCGCCCGACAATCCGCGCACGTTGTGGCAATCGCAGGACGACATAACCGGCGAAAACGCCATCGGCACGCGCACGATGCCAAGGCTCAGCGAAGCAACGCAGGCGATCGGGCAGCCCGATGTGAGCGCAACTCAAGTAATCGGGAAACAAGTGACCAGCCAATCCGACGCGAGCGCAACGCAGGTGATCGCACCTGTTGACGATGCCGAGACCAGCGTGCTTTCCGACGCACTTCCCAACGTGGGCAGCACGCGCACGATGCCGCAATCGCAAGGCACGCGGGCGATGCCGACAGGCACGCAGGTAATGCCGCAATCCATGCCGTCAACACAAATGCTGCCGGCCCAGAACGCATGGAATCCAGCGGAAGCGCCGACGCAAGTCGACCCGACCATCAAACCCGCGTTGCAACGCATCGCCATGCGGCAGCCACCGTCCGTCATACCGCAGGCCACGGTGGCCGCGGCGCAGCAATCGCCCGCAATGTCATTCCCGCCGGTACCCGGTATGGATGGGCCGAACGTTGCGGAAGCACCCAATCCCGCCGATGTGAAGCGTGGCGCGATGTTGGGCCGGGGCATGCTCCCCTGCGCGCTGATGGCGATTCCCGTGGCCGTCTGCGGACTGTTCTCACTGTGGACGGCGATGGCAGCCGCGTTGCTGTTCGCCTGTGCGCTGGCCACTATCGGATTCAACACGGAGGCGCAGCTCGAGCGCGAAGGCAAACGTGGCGGCGAGAAGAAAAGTTCCGACTGGCTGCTGCGATTGGCGGGACTGCCCTGGCACATCGTGAAGGGCTTCGGCGTCGCCATCGTGCGGACGCTGATCATGTTGGCCGTGGCCGCGCTGGGTTTGTCGCTCACCACGGTCGTGCTGCAGCTTCCGTATGCCGTGATGGATACGTGGATATTTGGATTGACGATTCCGATGCCGACGCTGCTTGGCGGTCCGCTTTCCGAAAGCGGGCTGGCGCAGGCTGCGTTCTGCGCGATCGGCTGGCTTGTGGCCGTGGCCGCTCCGGGCGCGATCGTACTGCGATTGGGCGGCGGCGCACTGCGTAAACAGCCGTATCTGCGCCACTTGAGCGAGCTGCCGACGCAATCGCAAGGCAATACGGAATTCCCGGCGAATCGATAGCAAGGCATCGCTAGTATGGTGCCCAGCATAACAACGTGAGGTCGAAAGGAATATCGATGGCCCAGAACAGCAAGGATGCGCAGAAGCGTACCAGCCGCGCCGAGCGTAGGGCCGCTGAGGCCGCAGCGATGAAGGCGCGCGCCGAGCAGATGGAGAAGGAACGCAAGCAGCAGACGATCATCGGCGGCATCGTGGTGGCGGTGCTGGTGATTCTGGTGGCGATCGGCGCGTTCACCGTGTACCACAACATGCATAAGAAGGCCGAAACGAAGGCTTCCACCGAAACCGTGCAGGAAGCGTACACGGCGTTGCAGAAAGTGAAGAACACTCCGAAGCTCGTCGATAAGAAGGGCGGCCTGCTGATTTCCAAGAACGGCTACGGCAAGGCTGTGGAGGGCGCGCCGACCGTCGAACTCTACATGGATTTCCTGTGCCCGGGCTGCGGCAACCTGCACCGCCAGTTGGACGCCGACCTGCAGAAGATGGTCGATGCCGGCCAGATCAATCTGGACCTGCATTTCATGGCGTTCATGGACCGTTGGTCCACCGACGAGTATTCCAGTCGCGCGGCGAACGCGGCCATCTACCTGGCCGAGCATGACAGCGACCCGAACCATCTGATCTCCTTCCTGGAGAAGGTCTACGCCGAGGATTTCCAGCCGGAGGAAGGCTCCGCATACAAGTCGGTGAGCGACGCCAAGATCAAGGAGCAGATGATCGCCGCGGGTGTTTCCAAGGATGTTGCGGACAAGGCGTTTGGCCGCGATTATCAGGAATGGCTTGATGCGATCGACACTTACACGCCGAAGCGTTCCGAACTGTGGCATCAGTCCGGCAGCTACAAGGGCAGCATGACCACGCCGACCGTGATCATCAACGGCAAGTATTGGGATATGGACCAGCTGACCACCGCCCAGACGACGGTTAAGGACGGTCTGTTGGAATCGATCGGCCTGAAGGACAGCGAAGTCGGCGTTGCCGGCAAGATGCCGTCCATCGGAGCCAAGAAGGGGCCGATTTCCGTCACCACGGGCGAATAACCCCTTACGGGCAGCCGGCGCGTCTCAACCCGCAATGCTAAGTTGACTGCGGTGGAAGCGCTGGTTATGCTATTCATCGTTCCTCTGTTGTTTTCATAGCAAAAGAGGACATGCCTCCTTAGCTCAGATGGCCAGAGCGGCCGCCTTGTAAGCGGCAGGTCGTCGGTTCGATCCCGACAGGAGGCTCGAACCCGTATGACGGGCTTGGACCTCTTACCATGGGTAAGTGCTCCAGAAGTCTTCCCCCAACTTGAGACTTCTGGCAAAGCGGACGAGACGTCCCCCAACCTGTCTCGTCCGACCGGGGGCAGGACATCCCCTTCTCTCCTGCCCCCTTTTTATTTTTCGCTTTTCGCACCTGCTTTCAAAAATGTGGCGGTATGGATAAAACCATCGGAAAGCACGGCGACCGTTCCAGCTGAGCCGTTACAATAACGGCGTTGTAGGCAGCGCTGAAAAGAGGATAAATGACGAGAAGGTGGACCCCTCGGAGATTCGTGACGCTTCGTCGTGTCCGCGTCATGGCATGCGTGGCCTCATTGACTTTGACTTCGGCGTTGGCGTTTGGTGTGGGCGCGCGCAAATCCGTGGCGTTGACCGTCAATGGGGAGACCACCACGGTGACCACATATGCGATGAGCGTGGACCGTCTGCTGCAGGAGCAGGGCGTGAAAGTCAAAACGCACGACCTGGTGGAATCGACCAGCCCGACCAGCATGCTGAAGAACCATGATGTGGTGAACGTGCAGAGCGCATACCAGACCACCATCACCATCGACGGCCAGGAAGTGCCGTTCTGGACGGTCGCGTCCAGCGCCGAGCAGTTGCTGGACTTCTTCAACCAAAACGAAACCGAAGCGGCGAAAATCACCGTCAATATCAGCAACGTCTACAACAAGCTCACCGGCGGTCTCATCATCAACCAGAAGGGGCCCGTCACCGTCATCGCGGACGGGAAAAGCTCGGTGGCGCCGAACGGCAAGCTGCCCGCTGCCTCCATTCTTGACGCCAAAGGCATCACGTTGGGCAAGGAGGATCGCGTCAGTGTCGAAAAGGACGGCAAGACGACCATTCTGCGCGTCCGCCGCGTGACGCATGGTGAGGAGACCCGCACGAAGGAAGTGCCGTTCGGCACGCAGACCATCATCGACCCGAACCTGCAGCCGGGCGAAGTCACGGTACGGCAGGAAGGCGAAAACGGCGAAATCCAGCAGACGTACGCCGTCACCTACGTGGATGGCGTGAAGGAAAGCGAGACGCTGACCGGAGAGAAGACCACGAAAATCGCCATCGACAAAGTCATTGCGGTCGGACCGGAAAAAACTACGGACGATACCGACAAATCCGACAAATCCGACAACAGCGGCAACGGCAACAGCAACGGCGATAACGGCGATTCCGGCAAGACGGACGACGGCAAGAACGATTCGGGTAAGAACGACTCGAATAAGTCCGATTCGAATAAGTCCGATTCCGACAAAACCGATTCGAACAAGTCGGATTCCTCGGATAAGAACAATTCGAACAACAACTCGAATAACAATTCCAACAACACCGAGAAGGACGATCCGGCACCGACCCCCACACCAACCCCTGCACCGCAGCCGACTCCCGCACCCCAGCCCAAACCGCAGCCCACGCCGCAGCCGAGCAATCCTTCCGCAGGCTGCCGCTTGTACCATCCTTCCGCGGCACAGGCACAGGCCTACGCTTCCGGCGCGGCGGCGCAGCGCGGCTGGACCGGCCAGAACTGGACGGATCTGGTCAAACTCTGGAATCGCGAATCCGGATGGAGCTGGAGCGCGGAAAACGTGCATTCGGGCGCATACGGTATTCCACAAGCGTTGCCGGGCAGCAAAATGGCCACGTTCGGCGCGAATTGGAAGGACGATGCCGCCGTGCAGATCGACTGGGGTCTGAGCTACATCGCACAGCGGTACGGCAGCCCGTCCGCGGCGTGGCAGCACTCCGAACAGACCGGATGGTACTGATGATCCGGCTAATCGCCAACGATTTTCGTACCGGCATGAACGGATAATGAGGGAATGACAGAAGAGGGAATGACGGAAAACGTGAACGAGCATACGCAGGGCCATTTGCTGGGGGCGGCCGACATCCGACGCATCGCCGCCGACGCGGGTATCAGCCCGACGAAGAAATTCGGGCAGAATTTCGTGATTGATCCGGGAACCGTGCGTCGCATCGTGCGCGAGGCCGGCGTGACCGCCGACGACCATGTGCTGGAAGTCGGTCCCGGACTGGGTTCGCTGACGCTGGCGATTCTGGAAACCGGCGCCACGATGACGGCTGTGGAAATCGACCCGCCGGTCGCCGAACGCCTGCCGAAAACCATCGCCGAATTCATGCCGGACGCCGTGGACTGCTTCCGTGTGGTCAACCGCGACGCACTTACCGTCAATCCGGAGAATCTGCCCGATTTCAAGGATGACGATTCCTTCACGCTGGTGGCCAATCTGCCGTACAACGTGGCCACGCCGATTCTGCTCACCCTGTTGGAACGTTTCGACAATCTGGGCACCTTCCTGGTGATGGTGCAGAAGGAAGTGGCGGACCGTTTGAGCGAGAAGCCCGGTTCGAAGATCTACGGCACGCCGAGCGTGAAGCTCGCATGGTACGGCACCGCGGAACGCGTGGGCGTCATCGGCCGCAACGTGTTCTGGCCGGCCCCGAACGTCGATTCCGCGCTGGTGCTGTTCAAGCGCTACCCGGGCGGTCACACCCCCGCCGCGGACAATGCGGACGGTTCCGTGGTGGATCGCGAAACCGTGTTCCGTTTGATCGACGCGGCTTTCGGGCAGCGCCGCAAGACCCTGCACGCCGCATTGAAGAAAATCGTGCCGTCCGAAGCGTTCGAGAAGGCCGGCATCGACCCGACCCGTCGTGGCGAGACGCTCACCATCGACGAATTCGTGGCGTTGGCACGCGCGTTGGATGAGGTGTTCGCGTCATGAGCACCATTGATTCGCCCGCCATCGGAACGGCCACCATCAACGCCGTGAGCGTGGACTGCCCGGCGAAAACGAATCTGACCCTGCATGTGGGCCCGTCGCATGCCGAATGGGGCGGCCGTCATGAACTCGACACCATCTATTGCGCGGTCGGCGTATACGACACCATCACCGCCACGCGCAAAGCGCCGGGAAGCGGCTTCTCGCTGAATCTCGAGGGCGCGTATCTGGGCGACCTGGCCTCTTCCGGCAGCGATATGCGCCGCAACCACGCCGTGCTGGCATTGTTCGCCATGGCCGAAGCGAGCGGCCATGAGCCGGACGTGGCGTTGAACATCGACAAGCGCATCCCCGTCGGCGCGGGCATGGCCGGCGGTTCCGCCGATGCGGCGGCGACGATTCTGGCATTGAACACGTTGTGGGATCTCGATTGGCCGATCGAACGCCTGCAGGAAGTCGCGGCCACGCTGGGCGCGGACATGCCGTTCTGTCTGACCGGCGGTTACGCGCGCGGCACCGGTTTCGGCGAACGCATCGAACAGCTTGATGACGATGGCGATATCGTACGCGATCTTACGGAACGTGGGTTTACCGGCCATCTGCTGGTCGGCGCATACCGTGCGGAACTGCGCACGCCGGAAGTGTATGCCACATTCGATCAGATCGGTGCCGGCGATGGCGATGAGAACCACCTACAGAAGGCGGCGGTCTCCCTGCATCCGCGTAGCGGACATGCGATCGAGGAAGCCTTGCGTGCGGGAGCCAGCCAGGCGTTCGTCTCCGGTTCCGGCCCGTCCGTCATCGCGTTCGTGCCGACGGAGGATGCGGCGGACGCCGTGCAGCGGGCATGGCAGGACAGCCGTTGCGTCGATCGCATCATCGCCACGAACGCCCCAGCCCGACCGATTGTGCATATCACCGCATGACACATATCACCGCATGACAGTAAAGTTGATGGCAATTGGTTTGTTCAAAAGGAATTCGTAAATGACCCAGGCTAACGACGAGCGCGCCGCGCGCAAAGAGTACATTCGCCGCCGTCAGAAGACGGTGTTCAGCATCGTCGGAGCCGTCATGGTGGTCGCCATGGTGGTGTCCCTGCTGTTCTTTTTCCATGTCGGAGGCCTGGGCAACGTCAAGTCGGCCGCCGTACAGCCGAACTCCGGCCAGCAGGCACCGTGCCCCATCAAGGAAGCCGACGGCAACAAGGCCAAGTATGTGGAGAATCGCAACATCACGCTGCGTGTGCTCAACGGCACGAAGTTCTCCGGCTTCGCCAAGGCGGTGAGCGACGCGTTGCAGAACCGCGAGTTCAACCCCCAGACGCCGGACAACTACACCAAGAAGGTGGATCGCACGATGATCGTCTTCGGCAAGAACGGCGTGAATCAGGCGTACACCGTGGCAAGCAATTTCACCGATGCCATGCTGGTTATGGACGACCGTCAGGACCAGCTGATCGACGTCATCGTGGGCGCCACATTCGACAATCTGCAGGATACGAAGAAGGTTCCCGCCGCAGGCAAGGCGATCACCGGCATCCAGGGCTGCGTCGCGGTGGACAAGATGACCGACCTGCCCAAGGCGCCCGAACATGATGCGGTGAATCCGCAAAGCTGACCGCCAATCGAAATCGATATAGGCAATATGAAAAACCCGCGCTCCCCCAATCGGGAACGCGGGTTTTCGTATTCGAGCTGTTCCAAGCACACTGTTCCATGCATGCGGCGAAACCACCGCATGTCAATCGCTATTCGCCCTGCTCCTTGTACCAGCGTTCCAGCTCGGCAACGGCCACGTCACGCTCCACCGGACCGTTATCGAGGCGGTATTCCAGCATGTGCTTGTACGCCTTGCCGACCATCGGGCCTGGTTCGATGCTTAGCAGCTGCATGATCTCGTCGCCGTTGAGGTCAGGACGGATCGCGTCGAAGTCTTCCTTTTCTTTCAGGTCGCGTACACGCTGTTCCATCTCGTCCATGGCCGCCGAGAACATCATGGCCTTGCGCTTGTTCTGCGTGGTCGTGTCGGCGCGCGTAAGGCGGTTCAGACGCTCGTACAGCGGGCCAGCGTCCTTGACGTAGCGGCGGACCGCGGAATCCGTCCACGGCTCCTCCACGTAGCCGTGGAAGCGCAGATGCAGGTTGACCAGCTCGCTGACGTCCTCGACCATGTGGTGGTCGAAATGCAGTGCCTTCAAACGCTTGCGCGTCATCTTCGCGCCGACGGCGTCATGACGGTGGAAGCTCACCTTGCCGCCCGCTTCGAAACGACGGGTCTTCGGCTTGCCGATGTCGTGCAGCAGAGCCGCCAGACGCAGCGTCAGGTCCGGGGCCGGCACCGGACCGTCGGGACCGGTTTCGAGGGCGACGGCGCGTTCGATGACGATCATGGTGTGTTCGAACACGTCCTTATGGCGATGGTGCTCGTCGATTTCCAGCTGCAGCGCGGGAATTTCCGGCAGCACGATGTCGGCAAGACCGGAATCGACCAACGCTTCGATGCCGGCGCGCGGGCGATCGGACAGCAGCAGCTTGACCAGTTCGTCGCGCACACGTTCGGCGGAGACGATTTCGATGCGATCGACCATGTCGGACAGCGCTTCGGCGGTTTCCGGCTCGATGCGGAAGCCGAGCTGCGCCACGAAACGCACGGCGCGCATCATGCGCAACGGATCGTCGTCGAACGACTGCCGCGGATCGACGGGGGTACGCAGCACGCCTTTGGCCAAATCGTTCGCACCGCCGAACGGATCGACGAATTCGAGTTCCGGAACACGCAACGCCATCGCGTTGACGGTGAAATCGCGGCGGGAAAGATCGCCTTCCAGCGTGTCGCCGTAATTGACTTCCGGCTTGCGCGAGTCGGGGTCGTACGTGTCGGAACGGTAGGTGGTCACCTCCACTTTCACCTCGGTGCCGTCCTCACGCCTGCGCATCGCGCCGAGCGTGCCGAATTTGCGGCCCATATCCCAGAAGCCATCATGCCCAAAACGGCGCAGAATATGCTCAAACTGCTCGGGACGCGCCGATGTGCAGAAATCCAAATCATGCGATTTGCGATGCAGCAGCAGGTCGCGGACAGGACCCCCGACCAGTGCCAGTTCATAGCCTTCCGCAGCAAACATACGTCCTAATTCAATGGCCTCTGGCCACACTTCGAAGTTCACGCCATACCTTTCAGCACCACAAGTTTTCCGTTTACCAGCATACCGTTACCCCACCTGCACACAGAATTGAGTATGGTTGGAATCATGATTACGCCCGCAGACCTTGCACGCATGCTTGCCCATGCTGCGGACGACCATGCCCAAAATCCGCTGGAACCGGACGAACTGCTGTACACATCGCAGTCGGTTTCGCTGCAGCAGCTGCAACAACTACAGCAATTGCAGCAGCGCACGATCATCACGCCGAGCGCGCCTACGCCGGCGATGATGCCGCGCCGGCGCACCGCGGATGGTCCGACCACGTTCGCATCGCTTGACGCGCAGGAGCTGCCGGTGGTGCGCGAGTATTCGGCGGGCGGGCTGGTGTTCGACGACAAGGGTCGCGTGGCGATCATCGCACGTCATTCACGCAGCGGGCATTTGGAATGGTGCCTGCCGAAAGGCCATATCGAAAAAGGTGAGACACCACAGCAAACCGCCGTTCGCGAAGTACATGAGGAAACCGGCATTTTGGGTGAAGTGGTCGATTCCATCGCCACCATCGACTACTGGTTCACGGGAACCAGCCAGCGCGTGCACAAGCTGGTGCATCATTTCGCATTGCGCCAGATCGGCGGCGAGCTGACGGTAGAAGGCGACCCGGACCATGAGGCGGAAGACGCGATTTGGGTGGATTTTGCTGATTTGGACGACGTTCTCAGCTACCCGAACGAACGAAAGATAGCATGGTTGTACGCAAGGAAACTCAACAGACAGGCGTGAAGGTGAATCAACCCGCACAACGGAACGTTCCGCACGGCATACGTGCTCTTTCGGCAATCCTCGCCATGGTCATGACCATGGCGTTGATGTTGTTATACGCGCCTATGCCACATGCCAAAGCCGAAGAAACGCCGGAAACACAATCGGGAGCCATGCTGTCGATCGACTCTTCCACAGCCGTGCTGACAGACACTTCCGGCTATCATCTGAGCGCAACGGTGACCAACACCACCGATCAGGAAATCCCATCGGGCACGCTGACCCTCGCCATGAACGCCTTCTACACGTTCGTGTCGCGCAACGATATCCAGGAATGGTCGGAAGGCATCGGGCAGATCCCAACGCCCGATATCGTGGGCCAAAGCGAGGTTCCCGCGCTTCAGCCGGGAGCTTCAGCAAACGTGCGCATCGACGCAGAATCAAGCCAAGAAGCACTGGCATCCATCCACTCCTGGGGTCCCAAGCCCGTCACGCTCAACTATGAGGCCGACGGCGTCCAGCAAGACGAAGCACACACTTTCGCAACACGGACCGGAGCCGGACTCAATACCCCCGACACGCCCGCGATGAATATCACCATCGTGCAGCCGCTCGAAGCGCAAGGATGGACCACCGACAACACCATGCTGGAACAACTCGTCAACAAAGGTGGCGTCACTTCCGCGGAACTTTCGAAAATCGCAGTACCCGGCAAAGAAGACGAGGCACGACTCAAGTCGCTGGAAGAGACGTTCACCAAGCATGACAAACTGCAGGTGGTGGCCGATCCGACCTATCTGAAGGCGATGTCGATGCCGACGCAAGTCGACGGCATCACGCAACCGTCCCTGTTCGACATCACCGCCTATTCCGCGCTGAACGACAGTAAAACCTATGATTCGTCAGACGTCGGCACCTCGCAATGGAGTGCCGAACAGGCCTTGAAAAGCTATCAATCGGCGTTGGGTGACCCGAACGCGAGTATGACCACGTATGCATGGCAGGGCACTGGCAATTGGACGATCGAGGCGCTTACGAAAGCCAAACAGCAGGGGTACGACACCGTCATCGCCACGCATGATTTCGAAGCGGACGATGCGGCCACTGCGGAAACAGGCAAGGCCATAGTGTCCACCGACACGGGTGACGTCACCGTACTGACCGCGCAAAGCGTGCTTTCCAACCTTGCACAGGGCAAGGCGACCAGTTCCGACGCCGAAGCGGATGGCGAGGGAACAACGGCCGGGCGTCTCGCACGATTCGTCGCGCAAAGCGCGTTCTACCAAATGGAACAGCCGTATGCGGAACGCAACCTGCTGGTCTGCCTGAACGACAATTCCGACCCAGCCGTCGTGGACGCGCTGATGACGGACGTCGAACAATCGCCATGGCTGAACATCACTGATCTGAACACATTAAGCAACGCCGACCCCACTTTGAGCGGCGACGATGCGGCCGCGATCGTGCCGCAATCCGACGGAATCAATGATGCGACGCGAGCCAATCTCAGGCAGACGCTCAGTACGCTGGCAACCTCAGCAAGCGACATCAAACGATTTAACGCGTCCATCCTCACCGACGACGCCAAGCAGGCCCCCGCAGGCCTCAAAACGTGGCGCAGACAGCTCGTCAACGCGCACGGCATCATGGCCTTGCACGCGCTAGGCGGCGAAAATCCAGCCGGAAGCACCATGGTGGAAGGAGCCGGGCAACTGGCGTCCCTGCTCATCAACGGCGTGGCCATCACACCGACGGAAAACGTCAACGTGGTCAGCGAAACCGCGCAAATGCCCGTTACCATCAGCAACAGCCACCCCTATCCGGTCACGGTAAAAGTCTCATCGTTGACCAACTCCATGCAGATCGTCACTTCGCGTTTCGACACCGTGGAAGTGCCCGCGCACGGCGAAGCCCAAGTGGCATTCACCATCCGCGTGGCCACCTCAGGCACCGCGGACGCCACACTCAGCCTGCAGGACAGGCAGGGCATCACATTCGGAGCGACACAAACCACCCACATCACCAGCGCATTGCAGATCAGCGACAAAAGCGGCTTCATCATCATCGGCATCGCCGTGCTGCTTGGAGCTTTGGGACTGTGGCGCCAATTCCACCGTAAGAAGGATCCCGACGAATGAGTTCTTCCGTTGGCCGTAATTCACTGATCATGGCCTCCGGCACCGCGGCCTCGCGCGTGACCGGGCAAATCCGCACCATTCTGCTCGCCTGGGCTTTAGGCACCACCGGCTATGCGGCAAACGCCTACCAGGCCGGATCCATGATTCCGCAGGTCATCTACACCCTGGTTTCCGGAGGTATCTTCAACGCCGTGCTCGTACCGCAGATCGTGCGCACGTTGAAGGCGAAAGACGCCGAAACCAGGCTCAACAAGCTCATCACGCTCGCCATCACCATGTTGTTGGCAGTGGCGATTCTGATGGCGCTGTGCACGCCGCTGCTCACCAGACTGTATGTGAACGGCAGCCCGGAAACCATGGCGTTGGCGACCTCTTTCACCCTGTGGTGCATGCCCCAGATTTTTTTCTATGGCCTGTATACGGTGGTCGGCCAGATTCTTGCGGCCAAAGACCATTTCACCGCGTATGCGTGGAGTTCGGTGGGCGCGAACATCATCAGCTGCATCGGTTTCGGCACGTTCATCGCATTGTTCGGCCGTGCCACGGAACATCCGCTTGATTTTTGGACCGCCGACAAAATCGCTTTGACGGCCGGAACATGGACGTTGGGCGTGGCATTCCAAGCGTTGGTATTATTCATTCCGCTGACCAAAATCGGATTGAAATACCGTCCGCAATTCGGACTTCGCGGCATCGGCTTGCGTTCCATGGGTCCGGTCGCGGCTTGGAGTGTCGGCATTGTCGTAATCGACCAGCTCGCCAATATCGTAATCACGCGCACGTCCACCAACGCGCCGATGCTCGCGCAGCAGCAGTTCGGCATCAATCCGCTCGACGTGGCCGGCAATGCCTCATACCAGAACGCGTACACGATTTACATGCTGCCATATTCGCTGATTGCCGTTTCGCTTGCAACCGCGATTTTCCCGAAAATATCCCGTGCGGTCGCCGACCATAATATCGCCGAAGCGCGTGCCGATCTAAGTCAGGCACTGCGCAATATGGGCGTGATCATGTGCTATTTCTCGGTCGCTTTCGTAGTGATGCCCGTTCCGATCATTCTCGCGTTGCTGCCGTCTGTGAACGTCAGAGAGGCGATTCTTATGGCGGGACCGTTAGTCACGCTTGGCGTGGGACTCCCGTTCGCCAGCGCGTATCTGATTATCCAGCGCACGTTCTATGCATTCGAAGACGGCAAATCGCCGTTCATTTTCATGCTGTTTGCCATGGGCATTCAAGCGGTAGGCGTGATCATCGGCGCGAGACTACTCCCCCCTACCGAATGGACGACAATGATCGGCATGCTAGGAGCCATAAGCTACATACTGCCGATCCCCATCCTGTATGCCATGCTGCGCAAACGATTCGAAAACAATATCGACGGTCCGCACATAGCCATCTCGTATCTGAAATCGATTGGCGCGGCAGCAGCTACCATGTTCATCGGCATGACGGTACGTGACAGCATCTACCAGCTTGTCGGCGCCCAAATCGGAGCGGTGGACGGTCATATGAACTGGATTCAGGCAGTGGCGTGCGCCTCGCTGTTGGCCATAGTGACCTTCATCGTTTACGTGGGCACGTTGTGGCTGCTGCGTTCCGAGGAATTCAACGAGACGATCGCGCTGATTTCCTCACGTATTCCCGGACTTCGCAAGCCGACCAGCCCCAACGATAGACTGGAACAGGGCGACGCCGAAAACGGCGAGTGACCATAGGCAGAACAAACGTTTACAAAAAGTTGAAGGAACCCATGAAACCTCAGCTGGGAGATACCATCAGCAATCGCTACGTGCTCGTTTCGCCATTGCGCGAAGAAACCGGACTGCAGGTCTGGAAGGCCAGCGACCATGTGCTCGCACGGGATTGCCAGCTGTTTATCGTCAGCAACAGTAAAGCATTGCAGGAAGTCAACGCAACCGCTTCTATGCTGGCAATTTCGCATGATTCCCACTTCACGAAAGTGCTGCAGCTCCAGCATGTCGGCCAGGTCGCGCTGGTGGTGACGCAGCTTGACGAAGGCATGACCCTCAGCGAATATCTTGCGCTGAACGCCAACCAGCCGTTGAGCTATACAGCCATGCGCTCCATCATTGGCGAAGTCATCGAAGCGTTGCATGCACTGCAAAAAGACAATCTCACGCATTTCTCCATCAGCACCGACACGGTACGACTGACCCGTTCCGGCATTCAGATCGCAGACGCTCCGGTGAGCATCATGCTTGCCGACACTTCCTGCGCTCAAGCTTTGGAAAATCGGGAACAGCTTGCGATTCGGCAGATTGCGGCATTGCTGTATGCGATGTTGACCCGACGCCCGTCCACATTGTCGACTGATTTCCGTCTGGAAGCGCTTGCGCCGACCACACCGATGGAATTCCGCGTGATCTGCAAGCGCGGTCTTGAACTTGCGGAGGATGACGGCTTCCCCACCGTTCCGATGGCGACCATTGCGGAATTGGAGGCGCTGCTTGGCGAATACCAGCCGCTATCATCGTTGGGGGGCATGGATGTCACGTTGCCTTCCATGGATTCGGAATGCTCGATCGCCAATGTTCCGTTGCTGCAGATTCTTGAGAAGGATGCGCTCCCACTGCCGGATACGCTGGCGGCGGCTGGAAGCATTCCGGAAATGACGTTCACGGCTCCCGAACCGCATAACGATTTTTCCGATGGCAAGGAGGCTTTGGCGAAAAGCGTCGCGGCCACCAGTGGAGCGGTGAAATCGTTGTGGAGCAGCGGCCGTGAGCTGTTGAGCGAAGAAGACATCGACGGCGTGACCGACACCAGCGATTCCCCCTTCTCTTTCCCCATCAGGGTTTCCGTACCGGCCGATGGCATGTCATCCGACGATTCCCAGTTGGAAAAAACCGGCCGCATTCCAGTAATCGGCGCGGATGGTCAGGTCATTCAGCCCGGCGAGGAGTCCGCTCGCGCGTTGAAGGCAGAGCAGGAAGCGATCGACGCCGCGTATGCAGCCGGTCGAGCCGCGGTTCCGCCAAGCTTCACGCCGAAAAATCCTTCTCCCGCTTCGGCGAATACTGACGTTGCCGACGCGAAACTGTTTGGCAAGCTGAAAACTAAGGTCGTTGCGATTATCGTTGCGGTCATCGTGGTTGCGGTTGCGCTTGGTTTTGCAGTTCATGGTTTGATGCAGCCCTCAGATTCGGTTACGACTGATTCAAAAGGACCATGGCCGGAAATAAATCTTGACGAAGTGCCGTTCGGCGAGGGAGATCAATCGGATGAGAATTCCGCAGATTCCTCCAATGCCGACTCGTCCAATTCCAAGGATTCTTCCGATACTTCCGCCAATGCGCCGGCATCTGGCGATTCGACGGCGTCCAAGAAACTCAAGAAAACCGAAGACAAGGTCGTGACCGCCGACAAGCAGTCGAAAAAGGTGCCGGATCCGAAGCAGCCGGAAAACACGACCGCATACGAAATCGACAATCGTAAGTTCCTGTCGAATCCTGACGGACAGCAGGGCTACGGATATTACGTGCACCTGAGCCAGCCGCAGAAGGTGTATCGCATGGTCATCAAGATTCGTTCTTCGGGCGGCCAGGGATACATTCGTGTGAACGCGACGGACAGCCCATCCCAGGGCAAGCAGGTGGCGCAGTTCGAATTCGACGATTCCGGCACTACCGAAGTAAAGTTCGACAAGTCCGTGGAAACGCAGGACATCATGCTATGGGTGCCGCTTGATAGTCTGCCGGGCAACCAGCTGTATATCGAAAGCATTCAAGTGTTCTGATCATTGTCACCGTCTTTCTAACGTTTTCCAGAGAAGACGCGCATGGAGGGCACGTGTAATACGCACGTGCCCTCCTTTGTATCCACCACTCGATTGTCTGTCTGCCGAAATCGTGCGGCTAAACCAGCAAGCCATGCAGCCAATCGCATAATCCGTCTGCACAAGTCGTATTTCCTGTCTGCACAACCCCCGAATTGGTGGTCAAATCCGACTTGTGCAGACATAAAACCGGGGTTATACGAACACAGAACGCAAGTTGTACAGACAATCCGCCGCGCAGACCACTTACTCGGGCCAGTGCTCGAAGAGGGTGAGAAGTTTGTTGACGTTTACGTCGCTCCAGCTGTTGATTCGAGGGCCATCGTACGCGCTGTTGTACGGCTGATCGAACACGACCACATGCTGCCCCGCCTCGCGCAGGGTTTCGATGTTCGCCGGCGAATCGTCAATATGAATCGTGGCCTGCATGCTGTCTTTCAGCCCGGTAAAGCACAGGCTCATGTATGGAATATGATTGCTGTCCAACCATTGCGCGGTGTCGGAAACAACCATCTGATGCTGGCCGGACACGAACAGCCGGTGCGTGACGATGCGAATGTACACGTGCTCGCCCGCCAATCGTTGCAACGCCTGCGCGACTCCCGGAAGCGGCTGCATCGTTGCATACAGATGCTCACGTTCCGCGGCTTTATGCGTTTCGATGTAATCATCGAGCGTATCGAACGGCCATCCATCCTCGCGAATGAGATTGTAATGCGCGGTCTGCAACGCACGTTCCGGCACGTCAATGCCCTGCCGCTGCAGGTAATCGCGGATCGCACCCTTGTAATCCGCGCAGACGCCGTCCAAATCGAGATTGAGCACGCGATATCCCTGCACGCCCACGCGCTGGCTCTCGTATTGTTCAGGAATAGTCGCCATATATCACGTTCCTTTCTTACGCCCGACGCCAATCAGCCCGTCGAACAGCCACACTAATCAACTCGCTATCAATCAATGTAACCTGACATTCGCCGACAACAAGCGCAAATACTCCCGCAAGTAAGGAAGATCGAAAAGATAGAAAATGTCTAGAAAAAATGATGACCTTGCAAAAAGTCTTACAGGAGAACGTTTTTTGAGACTTTCATAGAAAAGATCGAAATCTAAAGATCACGCCGCTTCTTTTTGCAACGGCGACACCACCCTGCAATCGACGATCGACTTTTCATCACAGCATCATTACGTTTATTTCAAGATTAGCCGATGAAAATACAAAAGAATCAACGATCATTGCATGACATCGACGGTTGCGTCTGCCTATAATGAAGGCACAACAGAACAAAGAGACATGATGCGGCAGGAGCCGGAGAGAAAACCGGAGCCGCACCCCACACGCGGGGAAACGGCAACGCCACCCGCGCTGAAATAACAGAAAAACAAACAAGACTTACGGCAGCGGCCAGAGGAAAGAACAGAAAACAAGAACGCCGCCAAGCCAAACGGAAGGAAACATCATGAAGAACAACACTTTCAACCAGATTGTCAACGCCAACCTCGCTTCCATCGATCCGGGCTTCGGTCAGTTCGCACTCGCCAAGGCCAGCGCCGATCTGTTCAAGAAGATCATCAATAAGTGATCCAAGGCCTGCCCAGGCAGGCGTCACGTTTATACAACTCAAGGGCTTGCGTTCCACATGGAGCGCAGGCCCTTTTTCTCATGTTCCACTCAAGCGCCGCCAAGAATCCAGCCACCACCAGCAACTGCACACACAGCCCCACACGCAATCACACACACAGCTCATGTTTCACGTGAAACTTTGTAGATGATCCGGCTTGGAAAGTACTCGATAATACGCCATAGGAAAAAGAATACATGAAATCGTGCGATGCGCGGCTGTTCGCTTCGGCGGTTCGCTACAGTGGGAATATGAGTGATTTGCGAGATGTGATTATTGTCGGATCCGGCCCTGCAGGATATACCGCGGCCATATATTTAGGCCGGGCTGGATTCAAACCACTGGTCATTGCGGGCGCGCTGACCCCAGGAGGGCAGCTCGTCAACACCACCGAAGTGGAGAATTTTCCAGGCTTCCCCGATGGTATTATGGGGCCGGAACTCATGGATAATATGCAACGCCAGGCAGAGAAGTTCGGCGCAGAAATCGTTTGGGATGATGTTGTTTCCGTGAGCAACGATGACGCCACCGGTGTGAAAACCGTGCGCATCGATCAGGGGGACGTTTTTGAAACCCGTGCTTTGATCATCGCAACCGGATCGGAATACCGCAAGCTCGGCATCCCTGGAGAGGTGGAATATTCCGGCAAGGGAGTGTCATATTGCGCGACTTGCGACGGCTTCTTCTTCCGTGATAAGCCGATTATTGTGGTCGGCGGCGGCGATAGCGCATTCACTGAGGCTGATTTTCTTTCCCGATTTGGATCGTCGGTGACGTTGATTCATCGTCGTTCCGAATTCCGCGCATCGCAGATTCTCGTGGAACGCGCTCAACAGAATCCGAAAATCACCATCGTCACGGATTCCGTGGTGGAGGAAATATTGGGTGACGACAACGGAGCCCAATCCGTAAACATTCGCAACGTTATCACCGGAGAGATTAGCACGATTGCCGCAAATGGTATTTTCGTGGCGATTGGCCACTCCCCGGCCACAGCTTTTATTGACGGCATTGTGCAGCGAGATGCGGCTGGATATATTCAGGTAGACGGCGCCAACACACGCACCAGCACTGCCGGCATTTTTGCAGCAGGCGACTGTGTTGACAGTATTTACCGTCAGGCGATCAGCGCCGCCGGCATGGGCTGCCGGGCCGCCCTTGACACCCAAGCCTACCTCCAGCAGTAACACTCCCCATGACGGTCATTCACACAGCCATTCACACAGTCACATCACAGTCATGACCGTGTGAATGACCGTCATATGACCGTGATACAAAGTCACACCCTACAAAAAACTTGAAAAACGAACGGAAGGGCAGCATATTCTATGCTTGACCGTAGGCTTTGATCACTGAGCAATAAAGAGGAAAAGCCCGATGGGCTTTACTCAAGCAAAGTGAACGGCTTGCCACGAAGACCGCACAGCGGTATCTTACGCGTGTCGAGCGTAGAGTACGCCGCCCTTCCGTGGACATCGCAGTCATCACAGTCACTCACACAGTCACATCACAGTCATGACTGTGATAAAATCAAAATGACCGTGTGAATGACTGTGATATGGAGGAAGCTATGTCCATTCTCCAAGAACCAATCCAAAACGCGATAGCACGATTGCGCAAACAGCATAATGACGACGGCGATTACGAAGCAAAAAGCTGTCAGCGATCCCTCAGCAAAGACGTGTGGGAAAGCATCAGCGCCTTCGCAAATACACATGGTGGCACTCTGCTCCTTGGTTTGGATGAACACAATGGATTCACTTGCGTTCAGGATTTTCACCTCGACAGAGTGCGGGACCAACTTATCGAAGGTATGGGAGATGGCGGTAGGGATGGAATCAGACTCTCAAATCCTCCAAAATATGATGTTTCACGTGAAACCGTTGACGGCGGTCAGATTCTCGTTATTCGTATATATGAAAACGATATAGATTTCAAGCCATGCTATATTACCGCCAAAGGAATTAAAAGCGGTAGTTTCAAACGAATTGATGATAAAGATGTTCTCCTATCATCAGCAGAATTATATGAAATTCAAAATATACTACATCCAAGTAGTTCTGATCTTGAAATTATTCCTAATGCCTCTATTGAAGACCTTAACTCTTCTGTTGTCGATACTATTTTTGTAAGAAAACAAGGCACTAAAGCCTTGCGTGGAGCAGAAACAAAAGAAGAAAAACTAGCGCGATTAAACATTGCGGATCGACAAGGTCGCATACGGATGGCGGGATTAATTGCAGCCGGTAACTATCCTCAACAATTCTTCCCACGTCTCTTTATCGACGTTGCTGTACATCCAGGCATTGAAAAATCGCAGCCAGGTGCACTAAGGTTCCTCGACCGCGTAGAATGCGAGGGATCTGCATCAGAAATGATCAACGATGCGGTAAATGCTACATCTCGAAATTTACGATCTTATTCGTTCATCGAAGGCATCGGAAGAAAAGATGAATTGGAAATTCCTTCCGAAGTTCTGCGTGAAGCCATCGCCAACGCAGTAGTGCATAGGGAATATCATCCGTATTTTCAAGGCCAGCCGGTCACTGTCGACGTTTACGCAGACAGGATCGAAATATCGAATCCAGGTGGCCTATGGGGAGGCAAAACCATTGATAATCTCGCAGATGGACAATCTCGATGCCGCAATAGCGCCCTCATGCAGCTCGTACAAACCACCCCTGTGATCGGAAGCAATCTTATCACCGCCGAGGGTCAGGGCGGAGGAATCATCCTCATGATGAACGAAATGCAGAACCGCGATCTGCGCGCACCGGAATTCCGCGCGACTCAGGACTCCTTCACTGTGGTGTTGTGGCGTTCCAGCGTCAATCTATCCAACAAAGCTGATGAGATTATCTCTGAAATTAAAAATACTGAACCAACTCATAAAAACGATACAACAAACATGTTGTCGAATACTATGAAAAATAAGGTTGATATTCTCACTTTTATTCCAAAGAATAAAGATATTACCGCAAGGGAGCTTGCTGATATTACTGGAAAATCAGTTGAAACAATTCGCCGTAATCTAAGAAAGTTAATACAAGAAAATAAAGTTGAAGCCATCGGTAAAACGAAAAGCAGAAATCGTATGTACCGACGAATCAACTAATTCCCATAGAAAGATGCCGTCAAATACCACCAAACAAGGAATCACAAAAACGCTAAAATAAGCGGAAGGGCGGCATATTCTGTTCACGACTGTAAGCTTGGCCAAATGGCTTTGAGTGTGCCGTGAATAGAATATGCCGCCCTTCTGCGAACATCACACTGATCCGACAGAGAAACTCGAGAAATACTATTCTTCAGCAGAGGGAATGAGCATGTCGATAATGCGCTTCATGTCATCTTCGGATTTGAAGACGATTTCGATGCGGCCATGTTCCTTGGACCCTTTGATGGACACCTTCGTGCCGAACTTCTTTTCAAGTCCGAGCTGCATTGGCGTTCCAGCCCACGGATTCAGCTTGTTGGTCTTCGCTTTCTTCGGCTGATCCGATTCGGCGGCCTTCATCGACACGATTTCCTCGGTGCTGCGAACAGACAGCCCTTCGGCAATAATGCGCGTCGCAAGCTGTTCCATATCAGCTTCAGCCGGCAATCCCAGCAGCGCACGCGCGTGACCGGCCGATAAGAGTCCGGAGGCGACCTTCTTTTGCACGGTTGCAGGCAGATTCAGCAATCGCAAGGTATTTGCGATCTGCGGTCGTGATTTCGAGACGGATTTCGACAATTGCGCCTGTGTCAGACCGAAATCGTCGATCATCTGCTGATAGGCGGCCGCTTCTTCCAGCGGATTTAACGCAACGCGATGCAGATTCTCCAGCAGAGCGTCACGTAACATGTCGTCGTCGGCCGTGGTTTTGACGATCGCAGGAATCGTTTTCAGACCTGCGATCTGTGAAGCACGCCAGCGACGCTCACCCATGATGAGCTCATACATGCTATCCATGCGACCGTCGAACATATTATGCGACTCGTCATTGCTGGCGGCGTTCTCCTTGCGTGCGGCCTCGATCTGCGCAAGTGGGCGTTTCCGTACCACGATGGGCTGCAGCACGCCGACTTCCTTGATGGAATCGGCAAGCTCACGAAGATCATCCTCGTCGAAAATAGTGCGTGGCTGATGCAGGTTGGGTCCGACATCACTCAGGCGCAATTCAACCAAGTAACCACCCTGCACCGGCAGCAGTTCCGGTTCGTTGTTCTTTGCATCTTCGTTCTTTTTTACCGCAGCGGTTTCACGTGAAACACTCCCCTGCTTCGCGTCGGCAGAAGGATCGACAGGACTGGTGGCGCCGAAGAACATGTCGGCTGGATGAGCCGCTTCGTTCAGTGTGATGGAAGGCATGCTGGCACGATGAACGCTTCCTTTCTTGGTTTCGTGTGAAACGTTCTTCTTCATGTCGTGGACGGCATCAACGGAAGCCTGGGCTGTCGCCATGGAGCTTTTAGCGCCTGCGTTCTTTCTCACAGACGGCACGGCAGCACTGCCAGCCATGCTTCCGGAAGTTTTCGCGGACGGCTTGTTATCGGCCTTCACCCCTACAGCAGGCGCAGCCGGCTCAGCGGCAGCTTCCGACTTTGCCGACTCTCCTGGAAGAGACGGAAACAGCGCGCCGAGACCCATGCCCAAACGTGATTTCGTAGCCATGATCAGTTCTCATTCCTTCTTGCATCAATAGCCTGCAACACCGTCTGCGAGCGACGTGCGAGTTCCAACGCGGCCTCACAGTAGGAGATTGCACCCATGCCCTTGGGGTCATAGGCGATAACGCTTTGATTAAAGCTCGGCGCTTCCGAGATTTTCACCGTTCGTGGAATCGTGGTGTCCAACACGATGGTCGGATAGTGGCTTTTGACCTCGTCATGCACTTCACGGCTGAGCAGGGTTCGCTTATCGAACATGGTGATCAGCATGGTAGAAACAAGCAATGACGGATTGAAATGTTCCTGCACCAGCCCGATGGTATTGATAAGCTGACCAAGACCCTCCAACGCATAATATTCAGCTTGGATCGGAATCAGCATCTCATGCACCGCGCACATGGCATTAATTACCAGCAGACCAAGGCTCGGAGGGCAATCGATAATCACGTAATCGTAGTGTTCCTCGCTGTTCTCAAGAAACTCATCGACCGCGGTTTTCAGTAGAACATTGCGATTTTCCATGTCGGCGACTTCCAACTCGGCACCGCTCAGATCGATGGAGGCTGGCACCACGTCAAGCAGATCGAAGTCAGGGCAGGTGCGCTTGACTTCGGCAATGGTTTTCCTGCCTTCAATCACGTCGTATACCGACGGCTCTCCCGACGCATGCGGAGCACCCAACGCGGTCGACGCATTGCCCTGCGGATCCATATCGATCAGCAGCACTTTGGAACCGAACTGGGCCAACGCGGCGGAAAGATTCACCGCAGACGTGGTTTTGCCAACGCCACCCTTCTGATTGGCGACCGCGATCAGGCGCGTCTGCTCCGGCTTTGGGCAAACGGCCTTCTGCAAGGCGCGATAGCGAGACGATTCGTCGGCGATCTGCGAACCAAGAGGAGAATTCGACCCTCCGAAAATTCGTTTGATGGTTTCCGTCGCCGATTCCATCGATGTCAGGTTATCTGGTCCTTCAGGTCCAGTCATACGTCAGCCTTCCTTACGATATGCTTAACACTCAAGTTTCATCATTTGGGTGGACAGAACCGACCCGTCCACCCATTGTGCACAAATGTGGATAACTGTGGATAGTCTGTGGATAACTTGCATTGCTTGCAAAAAGTTATCCACAGACATCTTGTTGCTATTCCAACATTTTTTTGCGCTTTATTTCAACGAGTCTCCAGTTGTGGATAATGTGGACAACTTGCCAAAATGGTGGATAACTTACTTTTTATCCACCATGAGCACATGGGTCGAGTCAAGCCCCGGCCCGACCTCGGCATCCACCACTCGCGGACGAACGCCGCCGCACTTGGCGATCTCCTTGGAGGCTTTTTCGATCTCCTCCTGAGCGGACCTTCCCTTCAATGCGACCAGACGTCCACCGCGTTCAAGCAACGGCAACGTCCACCCGGATAGCTTGGTCATCGGTGCAACGGCACGACAGGTCACCACGGCGAACGGGTGCCTTGCCTGAATGGGCTTGCCATCCAAATCCAGCACAGGACCGCGGGCAACCGCTCCCCTGCCGTTCCTGCCGCCTTTGCCGTTCCTGGCGTTGCCATTACCACGGTTGCCGCCCTGAACGCCAGACGCACCCGCAATGGCCTCGATCATCTCATTAGCCCTGGCACGCACCACCGTAACGTTCTCCAGCTCCATGTCCTCCACGCACTCGTTCAGCCATTCGATACGCCGTTCCATAGGCTCCACGAGAGTGAACTGGTGATCCGGCAGGCATGCGGCCGCAACGATACCGGGGAAACCGCCGCCGCTGCCAATATCGGCAACCGTTTTGAACTGCTTCTTGGCCGTGGATTCCCTCACGAAAGGCACAATGGCAGCCGAATTCAGAATATGGCGTTCCCAAATAATCGCAACGTCTCGTGGTCCGATCAGGCCACGGGGTTCGCCTTCTTCGACAAGTTTCGCATGAAAAACACGCAGCTTGCCCAACGCATCCCCCAGCACTTCCTCAAGAATCGGCGAATCATCAAGTTCGTCTGTCACATCACTCATGGGCACCATCCTATATCCTGCTCTTCCTTATTGCCGGTATTCCAGCCATTACTCCCCGACCAATGCCGGCAATATCGCATGGCCTGCGTGTAGTCATTCATCAATCGCAATAAAAAAGCGCCACCGTGATGGTGACGCCATGTTTCACGTGAAACGAGCCGAAATCAGGCCTCATCCTCGTCTTCGGTTTCCTCGGCGACAGAAGCCTTAAAATACACCGTAACGTAACGATGTGGCTCCTCGCCGTGGGAACGGGACTTCATACCTTCCTCACGCACCACGTCATGCACGATCTTACGCTCGAAGGAATTCATCGGCTTCAGGTCGACCGGCTCTCCGGTCTCGCGTACCTCGTCGATGGCATCCAGCGCGATGTCGTGCAGACGCTGACGCTTGCGCTTTAGATAGCCGTCGACGTCCACAATAAGATGGGAACGTTCGCCGGTCTTCTGCTGCACGGCAAGTCGCGTCAGCTGCTGCAATGCGTCAACAACCTCGCCGTTGCGTCCGATAAGATGCTTGATATCCGTATCATCATCGGCGACAATTTGCACGGTAGGACGATTGTTGCGCACGCCCATTTCGATATCACCCTCGTAATCGACGATATCGAGCAGTCCTTCAAGATAGTCGGCAGCGATATCAGCTTCCTCGTTGAGCTGATCGATGGTTTTTTCCTCATCTTGCGCCATGGTGGTTGTACTCCTTTGAGCGGGGTTTCTATTATTAAAGTCTTGTTATGTAAAGTCTAATTTACTGTTTACCACGTCGACAATAAACGCTGATAAAAGTGGTGTGTCCCGCGTTTCATGTGAAACACGGGACACACTCTTACTCACTTCTTTTTCTTTTTACGGCTCGGCTGCTGACGCTGGTAGCCGTGCTTTTCCTTCGCTTCGGCGGCTTCCTTAGCCTTCTGCAGCGCCTCTTCCTCGAGGGATGGCAGACCGGCCTTGGCTCGGCGGTCGTTCTCATGAACATGATCACGCTTTTCCTTCGCTTCGGCGGCCGGAGATCCCGGAGTCGGGAAGACGTGGATCTGCCAGATGGAACGCAACAGATTGCAGATGTTGTTGGTGAGCCAGTACACCAGCACAGCGAATGGCATGGCAATACCGGAGAAAATGTACATGATCGGGAACATCCACAACATCATCTTCTGCATCATTTCGGTCTGCTTGTTTGCCGCAGACTGAGCCATGTTACGCTTCATGCTGTTGTACTGCATGAACCACAGGCAGAAGCACATCAATGCAACGAAGATGGCGATAACTATTTTGCCATGCACGGCAGCGGTCGTGAAGTTATCAGCCACGTTCACACCGAACACTGTGGTGGACGTGAACTGCTTGGCTGTGGCGATGTCGAAAGCGCCAAGACCCTGTCCGTCCCTGAATTTGCCGCGTGCGATGTACGGAATGGCTGACAGCGTATAGAACATGCACATGAACACGGGACCCTGCACGAACATAGGGAGCATGGAAGTACAGCCACCCATCGGGTTCGCATCATTGTCCTGGTAGAGCTTCATAATCTCGCGCTGCATGGCTTCCTTGCTGGCGGGATCGTTCTTGCCCTTGTATTTGTTCTGGATACGCTGCATCTTTGGCTGCAGGACGGCCATCTGGGCCTGCATCTTGCGCATGCCCTTCATGGACTTGTAGAACAGCGGAAAAACGCATGCCTGGACCACGAGTACTAGGAATACGATGGACATGACCCACGAGAAACCGATCTCGTTCATGCCCAGCATCACCAGGAACTTATGGAATACGGCCATGATCTGCGTCATGAGCCACTCGACGGGATACAGGAGCTTATACAGCCAGCCCCAGAAACCGCTGTCGAGGAGGAATTGATTTTGATTCATTACAGGCCAGTCTCCTTATCGCCTATAGGTTTTTCTACGTTCAGAGGCGTGAGCCGAGGTTCCTCGTGTGCCTTCGACCACGAACATCTGTAAAACAAGGAATAAAGCTGCGGAACGTCGTCAATTCCCCCACAGTTCCACTGATTGCAGCGGAGGAGGCGCAATAACGCAAGAAGGCCACCCTTAAGGCGGCCAAATCGTTCAATCGCCTGAATCGCATAATTGGAACAGCTCGGATAATACCGGCATCGGGGTGCGGTATGGGCGGAAATATGCTTTTGATACCAGCGGATGAGCCGCACCATCGAATTGCGACGATGCGCGGAGCTCATTGCTGAATAGCGGTTTTACGTTTCACCGCTTCAAAACACGATGCCATCTGCTGTTCAAGCGACAAAAAATCAGCACGCGCGGCACTTGGCTTGGCGCGTAACACGATATCGCATGATTCAGGCAAAAGAGATTCGTATTTCCGCGCAAGCACGCGAAAACGCCTTTTCACGGTATTACGCGTGACCGCGTTGCCAACGGCTTTGGAAACAGCCAAGCCAACACGACGACCATACACCGCCGCGGTACCGTCCGTAACAACATCGTCGTGCATCAGATAATGCACGACGATGTCTTCTCGCGATACCCTACGACGGCGTTTGAGCACCGCAACAAAATCGCGATGGCTTTTCAGCCGTTCCACCGCTCTATGCCACTAAAAAATCAGGCAGCGAGGGACTTGCGGCCCTTGGCGCGGCGACGGTTGATCAGAGCGCGGCCTGCGCGGGTGCGCATGCGCTGACGGAAACCGTGCTTCATGTGGCGACGGCGGTTGTTCGGCTGGAATGTCCTCTTCATAATTAATGCTCCCGGTGTTTTTAGCCATGCCAAGGCACGGCTCCTCATGAGTCAAGCTCTACCAAGTTACTCTGACCCCTGAACAGAGTAATTGACTCCACTAATTCCTTCACATTTTGTGGGGACTCTCCCCACAAAACAATCCACAAAAAACGTTGGTATATCGCCAAACTCCCCACAAAAGTTATCCACAAACTACATTACTGTCATTCACAATTCAATCATTTCAACACGCTTACCGGTGGATAACTCAGGGAAAAGAGAGTACAAATAAACAGTTGCACTACTAGTAGAAGTCTGTCGAGAAAGGGGAATCCGTGGCCGATACGACAACCGATCCTCTCGATCAGGCTCGCGGGGTATGGTCCGACGCGCTGGCGTTGCTGCACCAGAATCCCGCACTTTCCGTACGTGACAAAAGCTGGCTGGAAAATGTTTTTCCGGAAGGCATGTGGGGCCCCACCATCGTGTTGTGCGTGCCCAGCGCGGCCGCGCAGCAGACACTGCAGAACGAATTGAACCAGCCTCTGCTGGAAGCCTTGCGGGAGTCTGCGGAACGGGACATTTTCCCCGCATTCAAGATTGCGGAAAAGAAAGAACCGGCACAGCCGCCCGTTGAAGAATACCCCCATTTCACCCCTGCGCCACATGTTGAGGAAACCACGCAGGGCCAGCTTCCCATTCCGGTCGCCATGCCTCCGGAGCGCCCCAACACATTCCAACGAGGCCAGAACAGGCCTTTGCTGGACCCTAAGACCCATCTGAACAAGAACGCCACCTTCGACACCTTCGTCCCTGGCGATTCCAACCGTTTCGCGCGCACTGTCGCATTGGCCGTCGCGGAAGGTTCCGGCCATGATTTCAACCCGCTGTGTATCTACGGCGGCTCCGGCCTGGGCAAAACCCACTTGCTGAACGCCATCGGCAACTACGCACTGGTCAAGGATCCCTCGCTAAAGGTCCGTTACGTGACCAGCGAGGAATTCACCAACGAATTCATCGAGGCATTGGGCGATACCAACCAGAATTCCGGCCAAATCAAGGAATTCAACCGTCGCTACCGTGAAGTCGACGTGCTGCTGATTGACGATATTCAGTTCCTCAGTGGCAAGGACGCGACGCTCGAACAGTTCTTCCACACGTTCAATACCCTGCACCAGGCGAACAAGCGCATCGTGATCGCATCCGATGTACCTCCGAAGGATCTGCAGGGCTTCAACGAACGCCTAATCTCCCGCTTCGAATCCGGCCTGACCGTTGACGTCAAGCCGCCGGATCTGGAGACGCGAATCGCCATTCTGCGCATGATCGCCCATGAATCCAACGTTCAAGACGACGTGCTCAACCTTATTGCGGAACGTTTCACCGAGAACATCCGCGAGCTGGAAGGCGCACTGAACCGCGTGACTGCCATGGCTTCCCTGAGCGGACAGCCGGTGACTCGCGCGCTGGCGGAGCATACGCTGCAAGACTTCTTCGCGACCGATGTGGAGATCAAGCCCACCGACATCATCACTCAGGTGGCGAAATACTTCTACATCACGTTCGACGACATCGTCGGCCGTTCTCGCACGAAGAAAATCGCGCTGGCCCGCCAGATTGCCATGTATTTGGTGCGTGAGCTCACCAGCATGAGCCTGAACGACATCGGCCAGGTGTTTGGCGGCAAAGACCACACCACAGTAATGCACGCCTACACCCGTATCAGCGATGAAATGCAGGAAAAGCAGGAAATCTACAACTATGTGACGGAGCTGACGCTGCAACTCAAACAGCGTTCCGGCGAAAAATAACGTTTTTTGCGCGACTTTGCGCGTTTGCATGTGTTTTCGCACGCCTCAAAAAAACGGTTTTGGTGTTTTCTGCCTTTCTCAGGCGATTTTCAAAAGCCAAGCATGAGTATTGGTAAATTCTTTACCTACTGATTTACCGACCATTCTGACACGCCGGGTTGTGGAATATTTTTATCGAAGTTATCCACATAGTTATGCACAAATCAAGGATTCCTCGGTGGAAAAGCCGTTGGAAACGCGAAAATCGGCGGTGGATGACTTGTGGACTATACACAGGCTTTTGTGGATAACTTTTTTGCATCTCTGAGGCTGTGGATAACCCGGTAGCTTGTCCACACTCCGTTCAAAAGTTATCCACAGGTAGTGAGGTGAACTGAGCCCTTGAAAAACATGGGGTCTGTGCACTTACCCACATTATCCACAGGCCTTATTATGACGAATGTAGGTTGTTATAAGAAAATCATCATCGTCATCATAAGTGGGGAATTCCCCACGCTTCGTCAAAACGCTGGCAGCTCGCTAGAATGACTTATGGACCGAACGAAACGAGGAAATTAGCCATGAAAGTTGAAGTCAATTCCCAAGCGCTGGCAGACGCAGTAGCCTGGACCACCCGCGTGATCGACGCTCGCCCTGCATCTCCCATTTTGGCAGGCGTCCGTTTGGAGGCCATCAACGGCACTCTCCAACTTTCCGCCTTCAATTACGCCATTTCCGCCCGTCATCACATTGAAGCAGGCGTCGATGAAGCCGGATCCGTCTTAGTGCTCGGTAAGCTGCTGGCGGATATCACCAAGTCGCTTCCTGCTGCGAAAACCTATCTTTCCACCGATGGATCGACCATGACCATCACCTCCGGCAAGTCCACATTCACCATGCAGCTCATGCCAGACGCCGAATATCCGGATCTTCCGGTAATTCCGTCCAAACTGGGCCAAGTGGACGCGCAAACCTTCACCCAAGCCGTCACCCAGGCATCCGTTGCCGTTTCCCGTGAGGAGAATCGCCCCGTACTCACCGGCATCCGCGTGCAGTTCCAAGGCGACAAGGTGATCATGAGCTCCACCGACCGTTTCCGTCTGTCTCGTTCGAGCTTCACGTGGACGCCGGAAAACCCGGACACCAACGCCACCGCGCTCGTTCGCGGCGCACTGCTGCGCGACGTGGCACGCTCTTTGGATGAGCATCAGAACATCGTTGTGGACTTCGACACGGAGAATCCATCGCTGCTGGGCTTCGAGAACGCCGGACGCGTGTCCACCTCGCAGCTGATCGACGGCGAATTCCCCGCGGTCGACCGCCTATATGCCGACGAATACCCGATTCACGCGGTCATCAACAAGCAGGATCTCATCAGCGCCATCAAGCGCGTCTCCCTCGTCGCCGAGCGCAACGCGCCGATCCGCATGGCCTTCACCAGCCAGGAGCTCACGCTGACCGCAGGAACCGCGGACGAAGCCCAAGCCAAGGAAATCCTCGACATCGACATGGATGGAGAAGACATCACCGTGGCCTTCAACCCGACCTACCTGATCGAAGGCCTGAGTGCCATCGCGGAACCGTTCGTGCGCATGAAGATGACCACCGCTGTCAAGCCTGTGGAATTCAACGGCCAGCAGGAGTCGGATTCCGAAGAATCCATGGACTATCGCTACCTGCTTGTGCCCATGCGTTTCAACAGCTGAACATAAGCCGATCCACACAAAACGTGGAAGTATCGCAAAAAATAGGGCTGAACATGGCTATTACTGCCGGTTCAGCCCGTTTGCATGAATATTCATAAACAATCATATTCGTTAATAATTGCGATTATCCGCGTAAGAAATTTGCTTGATTCTCAAGGATTGTGAATGTATATTTCCCGCCTAGCACTCGACCACTACCGTTCCTGGGAACATTGCGTGCTCGACTTCGAACCGGGAATCAACATTCTGCAAGGAGCCAACGGACTCGGCAAAACCAATATTGTGGAAGCCGTCGAAGTGCTTTCCACGGGATCAAGCCATCGCACGTCATCATCATTGCCACTAATCGAAAAAGGGTGCACTTCGGCTACCATCCGAGCCAATGTGGAAGACGATGAAACGCAACACACCTACGAAGCGACCATCGTGGCACGAGGCGCGAATCGGGCGCGAATCGATGGCGGAAAATCGCAATACATGCGCGATCTCATCGGACGTACGCCCTCCGTCTCATTCACCCCCGAAGATCAGCGTTTGGTGGCAGGCGATCCAGCAACCCGACGTAACTTCATCAACCAGGCCGCTTCCCTGCTACTCCCCCACTACGCGCAGCTGCTGCAACAATTCACGCATGTGGCGAAACAACGTACGGCACTGCTCAAACAACTCGGCGACGGCACGAATCTCGACCCGCAATACAGCCAGCAGACGGTTTTAAGCGGACTGGAAATCTGGACGGGACAATTCATCGATCTCGGCATGAGACTGACACGGGAACGCAACGATGTCATCGCACGTCTGGGGGAGCCTTTCGCGCGAATCTACGCGTCTTTGGCGGGCGACGACGAGCGGGCGGCGCTCTCATATGAGCCGTCCTTCGACGAAGTGATGCTGTTCGACGATCCGAGCGCGGAAATCAGCCGTCATTTCCAGCGCATCTACCCGGGCGAAGTGGCACGCGGACAGAATCTGATCGGCCCGCATCGCGACGATCTGACCTTGCTGCTCAACGACATGCCCGCCCGTGAATTCGCGTCCAACGGCGAGATGTGGACCATGGCTTTGGCGCTGAAAATGGCGCTATATGAAGCGGTTTCCGCGCAATTCGAAAGCAAGCCGATCGTGATTCTCGATGATGTGTTCGCACAGCTTGACGAATCCCGTCGTGGGCAGATCCTCGATTTTGCGATGCGGCAGGATCAAGTGCTGATCACCGTCGCCGCGGCAAGCGACATTCCACAAACGGACGCCGTGTACGCGCATGTGATTGACGTGGCCGCGTTGCGTCGGCAATCGCAAGATGGCGGCGATAACGATTTGGCGGCGATGATGGCGCAGCTTGCGGCAGGAAGGGAGACTGACCGCTGATGCCTAATCCTCCAATCTGCGAAACATTGCATCTCGACCAACGCAAGTTGCCCGCCGAAGTGTTCGAACGCATCAGCAAACGCGCCGGACGCTACAAGGAACGTGAGGAATGTGCGCGGCAGGCATGGGAGAATTTTGGCAAACCCGGACGCGACCCGCAGACGGTCGGCAATATATTCAACGTGATCGCAACGCAAGGTTCGTGGACGCCGCATTTGAAAATCGCGCAAATGCAGAATCATTGGAACCAGGTGGTCGGTGACGAAAACGCGCGCCACTCCTACCCCGTCGACCTGCGTGACGGCATTTTGACGATCCGATGCGACAGCCCCGCATGGACCACCACCTTGACGTACATGATTCCGCTGCTGACCGACACCATTCGCAGGAGACTTGAGGGGCTGACCATCAACGAAGTGCGCGTCACCGGCCCCCAGCAACAGGGATTCAGCCGAGGGCGAATGACCAGAAGGACCCGGTATTAGCAAAATATCATGCGATATTGGTGTGATAGTTGGTCTGCGATCGGACGTACGCCGAATATGTCCCCGGAGATGACCTTTGCGAGGGCTGGCAGATACTTTTCCGAACGCGAAAAACAGGGGTAAACGGCTGAATTTCAAGGATAAATGCCTCTGGCGCGCTGTCCCCCTGCATGAGTAGAATATCAAGTAGTGTATGTAAACGCCTAGAAGGGGCCTTTATTTGCGTTCTAGGTGGTATCACCTGCGGAAATGACCCTTGATGGCGGGAAAAATGCAGGAAGGAATCTCTGTGGCAGACCTTGATGCGGATTCGCTGAACGAATCAGCTGAAAACACGCAGGAAGATCAGATCCAAAACGATCAGCTCGAAGATGCGCAGCTCGATGACACCTTGGCTCCGGAGCATTACGACGCGTCCGATCTGAGAGTGTTGGAAGGCCTCGAAGCGGTGCGAATCCGCCCAGGCATGTACATCGGCTCCACCGGCCCCCGTGGCCTGCACCACCTGGTGTATGAGATCGTCGACAACTCCGTCGACGAAGCGCTGGCGGGCTATGCCTCGCATATCGAAGTGACGATTCTGCCGGACGGCGGCGTGCGCGTGGTCGATGATGGCCGAGGCATTCCGGTCGACGAAGTGCCGGGCGAAGGCGTTTCCGGTGTGGAAACCGTGATGACCAAGCTGCACGCAGGCGGCAAGTTCGGTGGCGGCGGCTACGCGGTCTCCGGCGGTCTGCACGGCGTGGGTATTTCCGTGGTGAACGCGTTGTCGACCCGCGTCGACATCGAAGTGCGCCGTCAGGGCTTCCACTGGACCCAGACCTACATCAACCAGAAGCCGACCTCGCGTCTGCTCAAGGGCGAACCGATGGGCGAAGACGAATCCACCGGCACTTCCGTGACCTTCTGGGCCGACGGCGCGATCTTCGAAACCACCACCTACGATTTCGAGATTCTGCGTAACCGCTTCCAGCAGATGGCATTCCTCAACAAGGGACTGAAGCTGTCCCTAACCGATCTGCGTGAACCGGACCAAGCAGGAGACGAAGTCGCAGGCGACGGTGACGACAATGCCGAACCGAAGCATCAGACAGTCACCTACCAGTACAACGACGGCATCAAGGATTACGTCGATTACTTGGTGAAGTCCCGCAAGGCAACCCCGGTCGAACCGGATGTCATCGATTTCGAAGCGGAAGATCTGAAAATCGGCATTTCCGCGGAAATCGCCATGCAGTGGACCACCGCATACTCCGAAGCGGTGCACACCTTCGCCAACACCATCTCCACCACCGAAGGCGGCACCCACGAAGAAGGCTTCCGTGCGGCTCTGACTTCGCTCGTCAATCGTTACGCACGTGAGAAGAACATCCTCAAAGACAAGGATGAGAACCTCTCCGGCGACGACGTGCGCGAAGGCCTGACCGCAGTGGTGTCGGTGAAGCTCACCACCCCGCAGTTCGAAGGCCAGACCAAGACCAAGCTCGGCAATTCCGAAGCGAAAACCTTCGTGCAGCGCGTGATGACCGACAAGCTCGGCGACTGGTTCGATTCGCATCCTAGCGAAGCCAAGAACATCATCCAGAAGGCCATTGAAGCCTCCCGTGCGCGTCTTGCAGCCAAGAAGGCACGTGAGAATACCCGCCGCAAGTCAATCTTCGAATCCGCGGGCATGCCAGACAAACTGAAGGATTGCCAGTCCAACAATCCTGAAGAATGCGAACTGTTCATCGTGGAGGGTGACTCCGCAGGCGGCTCCGCAATTCAGGGACGCAACCCGATCACGCAGGCCATTCTGCCGCTGCGAGGCAAAATCCTCAACACCGAGCGTGCAAGCCTTGACCGCATGATGAAGTCCGAAACCATCGAATCGCTGATCACCGCGGTCGGTGGCGGTTACGGCGAGGATTTCGACCTGAACAAAGTCCGCTATCACAAGGTCATCATCATGGCCGATGCTGATGTGGACGGCGCGCATATCGCAACCCTGAATCTGACGCTGTTCTTCCGCTACATGCGCCCGATGATTACCGCTGGTTACGTGTATGTGGCCATGCCGCCGCTGTACCGACTCAAGTGGACCAAAGGCGCGCACGACTTCGTGTACACCGACGCCGAACGCGACCGCGTGCTCGCCGAAGGCAAGGCCGCCGGCCGTCAGTTGCCGAAGGGCGAAGGCATCCAGCGTTACAAGGGTCTGGGTGAAATGAGCTACCAGGAACTGTGGGAAACCACCATGGATCCTGACCACCGCATTCTGAAGCAGGTGCAAATCGAAGACGCGGCTGCAGCCGACGAAACCTTCTCCATGCTCATGGGCGACGAAGTCGAACCTCGCCGTCTGTTCATCCAGCGCAACGCACGCAACGTCAGCTGGATCGACGCGTAGGGATTTCAAGGACTTCAGGCAAGGTTTCATAAGGATTTAGAAGGACTTAGAAGTTGGCAGACGAAAACAACAGCAACGAAGACGGCCAGTTCGTGCCTGATGGCTCCATGGAGCCGTTGAGCCCGCAGGAGGCCGACAACACCGATTACGGCCTGATGGTGGGCGAACGCATCCAGAAGAAGGATCTGCAGCAGGAAATGCGCGATTCCTACCTGGCATACGCCATGTCCGTGATCGTGGACCGTGCACTCCCGGACGTACGCGACGGCATGAAGCCGGTGCATCGCCGTGTGATCTACGCGATGTACGACGGCGGCTACCGCCCCGACCGTGGTTACTCCAAGTGCGCCCGCGTGGTCGGCGAGGTCATGGGTAAATACCATCCGCACGGCGATTCCGCGATCTACGGCACGTTGGTGCGTATGGCACAGTCGTGGTCGATGCGTTACACGCTGGTCGACGGCCAAGGCAACTTCGGCTCCCCCGGTGACGATCCGGCCGCAGCAATGCGTTACACCGAATGCCGTATGGCTCCGCTCGCCATGGAAATGGTGCGCGACATCGACAAAGACACCGTCGATTTCCTGCCGAACTACGATGGCAAGACGCAGGAGCCGACCGTGCTTCCGGCACGATTCCCGAACCTGTTGTGCAATGGTTCGTCTGGCATCGCCGTGGGTATGGCCACCAACATTCCTCCGCACAACATGCGTGAAGTGGCCGAAGGCGTGCATTGGGCGCTTGACCACCCGGACGCAAGCCGCGAAGAGCTGCTCGAAAACCTGATCCGCATCATCAAGGGACCGGACTTCCCTACTGGCGCAACGATTCTCGGACATAAGGGCATTGAACAGGCCTACCGTACCGGCCGTGGTTTGATCACCATGCGCGCGGTTGTGAACACCGAAGAGATCAAGGGCCGTATGTGCCTCGTGATCACCGAACTGCCGTATCAGGTGAACCCGGACCGACTGGTCGTTTCCATCCGCGAAGCGGTGCGTGACGGCAAGATCCAGGGCATCGCCGACATGCGTGACGAAACCTCCGGCCGTACCGGACAGCGTCTCGTGCTCGTGCTCAAGCGCGACGCCGTGCCGAAGGTTGTGCTCAATAACCTGTACAAGCATTCCCAGCTGCAGCAGACCTTCGGTGCCAACATGCTGGCACTGGTCGATGGAGTGCCACGTACGCTGTCTCTGGACGCGTTCATCCGCCATTGGGTGGGCCACCAGCTGGAAGTCATCGCACGCCGTACCGCCTACCTCAAGCGTGAGGCGGAAGAGCGCGACCACATTCTGCAGGGCTACCTGAAGGCTCTTGACATGATCGACGAGGTCATCGCGCTTATTCGTGCGTCCGAATCTGCGGAAGTCGCACGTACGGGCCTTATGGACCTGCTGGACGTGGACGAAGTGCAGGCCGACGCCATTCTGGCCATGCAGCTGCGCCGACTGGCCGCATTGGAACGCCAGAAGATCCTCGACGAACATAACGAGCTGATGCGTCGTATCGCCGACTACAACGACATTCTCGCCAAGCCGGAGCGTCAACGTAAGATCGTGGGCGACGAGCTTGACGAAATCGTGTCCAAGTATGGCGACGAACGTCGAACCAAGATTCTGCCGTACTCCGGTGAAATGAACGTCGAAGATCTGATTGCGGAAGAAAACGTGGTCGTGACCGTCACTCACTCCGGTTTCATCAAGCGCACCAAGGCCGACGAATACCGTGCGCAGCACCGTGGCGGCAAGGGTATCAAGGGCGCCAAGCTGCGTGAGGACGACGTGGTCGACCACTTCTTCCTGACAAGCACGCACAACTGGCTGCTGTTCTTCACTAACAAGGGACGCGTGTACCGTTTGAAGGCTTACGAGCTTCCGGAAGGATCGCGCGATTCCAAGGGACAGCATGTGGCCAACCTACTGCAGTTCGGCCCTGACGAGACGATCCAAACCGTGCTGTCGATTCCGAACTACGAGGTGGCCAAGTACTTGGTGCTCGCCACTCGTTCCGGCAAGGTCAAGAAGACCGCGCTTGCCGAATACGATTCCCCGCGTCAGGGCGGCCTGATTGCAGTGCGTCTCATGGCCGACGAAAACGGCGAGAACGCCGACGAGCTGATCGGTGCCGCACTGTGCAATGCCGAGGATGACATCATTCTCGTGTCGAAGCTGGGCATGAGCCTGAAGTTCCAGGCCAACGACGAGCAACTGCGCCCGATGGGACGTCAGACTGCCGGCGTGCAGGGCATGAAGTTCCGCGAAGGCGACGAACTGCTGGACATGGACGTGGTCTGGGGTGATTCCGACAAGGATCTGTTCGTGGTCACCAACGAAGGCTTCGCTAAGCGCACCGCCATCAGCGAATACCGACTGCAGGGCCGTAATGGCTTCGGTGTCAAGGCCGTGCAGCTCGCCGAAGGCCGTGGTTCCCTCGTGGGCGCGGTGATCGTTGAGGAAGATGACCAGATCATGGCCATCATGAAGTCCGGCAAGGTCATCCGTTCCAACGTCGACGAGGTCAAGCGCACTGGACGTACCACCCAGGGCGTGACGTTCGCTAAGCCTGACAAGAACGACGAGATCATCTCCATCGCGCGTAACGAGGAAAAGGACGACGACGAATCCGCGGAAAACACGGAAAATGCGACCGTGGACGCAACTGTGAACGAGGGTACTGCACAATCGTCTGAATCCGCCGTTGAAGCCCCTGCTGAAACCAATGCCGAATCCGGCGATGGCGAGAATGTAGAGGCCTGACCGCAGCACGGGCAATCGTCTGTGAAAACTGGTAGCCTCAGCTAAGAACTGGGCACAATCTTGCAAGGAGCAACGATGAGCGAGAACAACGAAGGACAGCAAATGCCAGAGGTTGGGCATGCCCCGCGCGTGGCACGTTCCGCTTCCAGCCAGCCGCTGATTGGTGAGGATCAGGTTCAGGCACATGAGGGTGCCTCCTCCCCCGTTTCCGGCGGTGTGAAGGTTCGCGAGAAGCGTCGTGGCGGCGCTCCGCGCGCGCGCCGTATGAGCCTGTCTCTGACGCGTATCGACGCATGGTCGGCCGCCAAGGTGGCGTTCATGCTTTCCATCGCGGGGGGAATTATTCAGATCGTTGCGGTAGCTATTCTGTGGGGCATGCTGAACATGGTTGGCGTGTTTGACCAGGTTACGCAGATCGTGTCTTCCACGGGCTTGGATGCCGGCGGATTCGACCTGACGAACGTGTTCTCACTGAGCACCGTGCTGAGCACCGCCACCATCTTCTCCATTGTGGAAGTGGTGCTGATCACTGTGCTTGTGGTGATTCTCACGCTGCTGTACAACGTGGTGAGCACCCTCGTCGGCGGTGTCCACGTCACACTCGGAGATGATTAACAGCCCTGTGGGCTGTTAATAGCAGCGAGCAGCGATAGCGTCGCGAGCGTCGCATGTGATGCTGGAACAGCCCTGTGGGCTGTTAATGGCAGCGAGCGGCGATAGCGAACTCAAACGCAACAAGGCGGCCTGCATCGTGATTCCAATCACGGCACAGGCCGCCTTCGTATTTTCTAGACCAGTATGTCTCTTACCGCACTCCAACCCCTATCTGCCCCCGCCTGCAATCTGCCCATATCTTTCAGATATAACTGCAACTAGATTAGGTGCGTGGAAATACATTGAGGGTCTGCCTGGAATGAAACCAGACAGACCCTCAATGTCTTCTCGATAAGTCGGCCGTATTGGCTAAATCGGTTAGATTAGCTAGATCAGAGCACGCCCTGAGCGACCATGGCGTTGGCGACCTTCACGAAGCCGGCTGCGTTGGCACCGAGCATTAGATCACCCTCGTGGCCGTATTCCTTGGCGGCTTCCAAGGAGTTGGCGACGATGTTCTCCATGATGGACTTGAGCTTGCCGTCAACCTCTTCGAAAGTCCAGGAAAGGCGGTAGGAGTTCTGGCTCATCTCAAGGCCGGAAACTGCCACGCCACCCGCGTTCGCGGCCTTAGCGGGGCCGTAGAGCACGTTGTTGGACTGGTAGACGGCGATTGCCTCCGGAGTGGACGGCATGTTGGCGCCTTCGCACACCACAGTGCAGCCGTTGGCGACGAGAGCCTTGGCGGACTCCTCATCGATCTCGTTCTGGGTGGCGCATGGCAGGGCGATGTCGCACGGAACCGTCCACACGCCCTTGCAGCCCTCGTGGTACTCGGAGCCCGGCACGCGCTCCGCATATTCCTTGATGCGGCCGCGATGGCCCAGCTTGATGTCCTTGACCACGTCAAGCTGAATGCCGTTCGGATCATAGATGTAGCCGTTGGAATCGGAGGCGGTCACAACCTTCGCGCCGAGGGCCTGAGCCTTCTCGGTGGCGAAGATGGCCACGTTGCCGGAGCCGGAAATGACCACGGTCTTGCCTTCGAAGGAGTCATTGCGCAGCACGCGCATTGCCTCGGCAGTGTAATAGCACAGGCCGTAACCGGTGGCCTCGGTGCGAGCCAGGGAACCGCCGAACTCGAGGCCCTTGCCGGTCAGTACGCCGGAATACTCGTCACGAATGCGCTTGTACTGGCCGAACAGGTAGCCGATCTCGCGACCGCCCACGTTGATGTCGCCGGCTGGAACGTCGGTGAACTGGCCGATATGACGGCACAGTTCCGTCATGAAAGCCTGACAGAAACGCATGACTTCGGCGTCGGACTTGCCCTTCGGATCGAAGTCGGAGCCGCCCTTGCCGCCGCCCATCGGCAGGCTGGTCAGGGAGTTCTTCAGAATCTGCTCAAAGCCGAGGAACTTGATGACACCCTCGTTCACGCTCGGGTGGAAGCGCAAGCCGCCCTTGTACGGGCCGATTGCAGAGTTGAACTGGATGCGGTAACCGCGGTTGACCTGCACCTTGCCCTCATCGTCGGTCCATGCGACGCGGAACTTCACCACGCGTTCCGGCTCGACGATGCGTTCGAGCACGCCCGCTTTCTCATATTCCGGATGCTTCGCGACCACCGGTTCGAGGCTTTCGAAAACCTCGCGAACGGCCTGCAGGAACTCCGGCTGGTCGCCGTCGCGCTTTTCCACCTGCGCGTACACGCGCTTGACGTACTCATCAGTGAGCATATTCTTCCCCTTCGGGATAGTTGGTTACCAATAGACGGTCTCATTCTATGTGTACGAATATGGACGGCACAAGACCTTGTTCAGGATTTGGAGACGCTTTTTTACGAGCGCTGGTTCCGAACTTGCTTCTTTTTACGGGATTGCCATGCCTTGCGTTGACTATAGGATGGAAATGCGGAAAGCGTGGGAGAGAGTACGTTCGCAATAGCATCTCACAGTCTCACATAATGGGAGAATCATCATGATTGAAGGATTCAAGAAATTCATTGCACGCGGCAACATGATCGACATGGCGGTCGGTGTTGTCATGGGCGGTGCCGTCACCACAGTGGTTAATTCGATCGTCAACAATGTGATTAATCCGTTCATCGCCATGATTCTCGGCAAACCGAATATGGATGGTCTGCTGGCAATCACATTCAATAATGCGACGGTTTCGTTCGGCGCGGTACTTGGTGCGATATTGAATTTTCTGATCATCGCGGCGGCCGTGTATTTCTGCATTCTCGTGCCGATCAACAAATTCCGTGACGTGACCGAGGCGTTGCTCGCCAAAACCAAGCTTGCGGAAGAGCGGAGCAAAGCCGAGGAGGAGGCCATCAAAGAGCCGGAAATCTCCACCGAAGAGCAGACGATCCTGCTGTTGCAGCAAATCCGCGACGAACTTGCCAAACGGAATGCATAGGGTGCACAGAACGTGCCGAACGATTCTGTCACTGTTGCCGACGTGGTCGCAATGCAGTAGTCATCGCCAGCAATCGTAATAATCAATAATCCAAGGCCGTTTCAAGCGGTGACGCAAGTCCCGCCTGAAACGGCCTTTCGTAATGGTCTTTCAGCGGGTGGAGGAATTGGGATGCGGATGCGGGTATGAAAAAAGGGTTTCCGGAAATCACCGGAAACCCTATCTGTGGAGCTAAGGGGACTCCCGCCGTATGTTGGAATTCTGCCGTTTCTTCGGCGTTTCGCAACTGTGGGTACCAACTCGGGTACCTTACGTGGCTTTTTTCTCGCTTCTTTTATAGAAGTTCCTAAAGGAGACTAAATTGACTGTCACCACATATTCCCATGGGAATCTCCTCCTCCAGTGGCAGACCCATCTGGGTTGATGTTGTCCTTGGTGATGGGAGAGAAACCCCCTCCCATAGAGTCCTTAGCATTCTTCCAATCCCAAGTGCCACCATTTGACGTTCCACCGCTGACGGAGCCTCCTGAAGGTGAGCCGGTATTCGAATACGATGGGGCGGACTGGCTTGTCCCTCCGGAATACGAGCCGCCTACGTTCGGATATGCGTAACCGGAATAACCGCCTGACGGGGTGCCTACAGACTGGGCTTGAGCCTGAGCCTGTTGCGCCTGTTCCTGAGCTTGCTTCTGCGCGTCGGCCTGAGCCTTGGCGTTCTTGGAATCGTTCACGGACTTCACGGCCTTGGAGAGCGTGTCATTGGCGGCGGTCAATGATTTCACGTCGGCCTTCTTGTCGCCACTGGTCTTCTTGGCGTTGTCGATGGCGGTTTTCAGGCTTTCGCGGGTCTTGTTGTCCTGTACCTTGCCTTCGGAATCCTTGTACAGGTTTTCCGCGTCGGTAATGGTCTTGTTGAGAGCATCCTTCGCATCCTTGACCTGCTTGGCGGTCTTGGACGACTCCACCTTGCCCATGGCCTTGCCGATGGCGTTGATGGAATCGTTGGCTTCGGTTATGTCGTTGGAGATGATGGTTTTGGCTTTGGATACGCTCCACAGATTCCACTTGGCGGCATGCGATGATGTGGGAACGCCCTTCCGGGATTCCCCAACCTTAAGGCTCTCATTCAGGGAAGTTAATGTGGTCTTGTCAAGCACGTCCGTCTCCTTCGTAGCCTTGACAAGGGATTGCGCTTCCGCAATCTTCTTCACAAGCTTTGAATCAGACTCCTTGGCCGACTCAACCCGAGACACGTAGGAATCATACGCACTGTTCGACGCATACGCGTAGCCACCAACACCAGCGAGGACTACGATTGCCGCGACGGCGGCAATTATGATGGTGTGCTTCTTGCCGATTTTTTCGCTCACGTTCAAAATCTTCTCTTCTTCGGCCATATGCTCTCCCTTTTCCACCCCTTGCATTCTACCCCTAAGTCAGATAGCTACATATAAACGCAGACATGGATTGGACCCAGTACGCCCTACGCAGGACTCTCCCGGGTGCGGAGCACGGGCGCAGGCCACCGGGCGAAGCAGTGGCCTGTCGCCTTCCTTCCTTTTTCACGTCTTTTTTACATTTTTCTTTTCGATTTTCGATTTTTTACATTTCCGTCACATTTGCGTTTTTGTTTGCGACACGCCCGGGGTTTTGAGGTTTTTTGGATTTTTTTTGCTCGGCTTTTGACGTTTGCGACACGCCGGTGTTTTGGCTTGTTTTCAACGTTTCTGGGCTGTTTTGTGTGGACGGTTCCAGTATAACACAATGTATGATATACTAACAAAAGGTAATTCTGTACTTGCGTATGCGCTATCCTAGAAGTGTCCCCAGTTGGACGGGCAACCGATTGGCTGGGTGACACTGTTCTCGCCTTCCGAGCTATCGCGGCGGGATTCATAACTAAATAGTGATAGCGAGATTGTTCCAAGGAGGAACATATGGCATTCGCAAGCAAGTTTGCCGACACACGCAGAATCCCAATCGCTCAAACAGCCATTTCGTCGAAGATGCTCGCCGTTGGCGTTGACGCTGACCCCGTAGACAACTACGATGAAGAGACCAAAGTCCACAGCGAGAAGGTGAACGACAAAGGCGAACATCAGTGGAACCTTCGCGTTTTCGCCAAGCCTCTCGTAGGTGACACCGAGACTCTCCCGGATATCATCAATGTGAAAATTTGGGCTAAGGTTCGTCCGTCCATTAAGGAAGACGCGCCGATTGTGTTCACCGATTTTGGAATGAGGCCGTGGGCGACGTATAAGCACGGCAAGCTGAACTCTGGGTTGAGTTTTTCCGCTTCCGGATTCCGTCAGGAATGATATGAAACAGCCGATGGTATCCCGAACGGTGCTCATGCCGATAGACCTTTACCGGCGTGTTGATACCTTCGCGAAATCAAAAGAAATTTCATGGTCTGGGGCCGTTCGCCGATTGGTGGAATCGCAGCTTCCCGTGGAAGAAGAATTTCCGTTCGATGTCTGAACGAATGAAAATTTTTCTCGCGGTCGCAGCCATCACGGCGGCGTTGCTGGTCGGCTTCACGATTGGTGTGGTTGCGGCTTCCAGCTCGGCCACGGTCTACTCCACTGACCCTGCCCAATGCCCAACCGACGCAACAGTCTGCCAGTCAGTTAATACGTGGCGTCGGGCTTCGGACGCGGGGTTTGATACCCCAAACGCTCCTGAAAACAAATCAAGCGCCCTGTTGGACGCCTGATTGCTCTTTTATCCATCCTGCGGGGGTGGGAGCTTGCACCTCCTACCTCCGCTTTTTCATATCTGAAAGGAAAGATAATGGAAATTTTAACATTGATTTTGAAAATTGCGGCAATCCTGGGATTGTTCACACTGCTTTTTCTCCCGCTCGCCAAGGTCACTGCTTGGGATGATGATGCGTGGTATGCGCGATTCGTAGTCTCGGCTCTCGCGACCACTGCTTGGGTTGGGCTTCTGGTGTTCGTGCCGGGCGCAATCATCGCTTGCGGCGTGGTCTGGGCTATTTTGCTTCTCTGCTCTCTCCATGTTCCGGCGCTTCGGAATCTTCTCCCGTTCTGGCGTTGGCTTCTGGCGCTTCGCCATCGCATTAAGGGTGACTCTCCCATCTTCATTGTTGAGAGAGTTTTGGGGCTGCGTCCGATTGAGGATGCTCCTACGGATTTCAAGGGCGTGCGTGATTACGTTGCGGCGTATTCCGGCTACGACGAAGACGGTGAAGCTCTCTTGGAGTTCTCGTGCGGGATTTCCGGCGTTACGGATGACTTCGTTGAGAAAAAGGCCAAGGAAGGTCTCGGCGCTATGGGTGCGGAAGTCTGCAAGGTGGAGCATCTGGGGCCGGGCCACTGGCTTCTCCATTTTTGGAAGACCGAGCCGAAGAATCCTCTCGACGATTCCATCGAAATCACGGCGTCTGACCTCGCTCAGTGGGATGGAAAGACCGTCACCTACGGCTTGACGGAGGCCGGTGAACCGGCGAAACTCTCCTACGCGCAGACTTCCGGCATTGTTGTTGGAGGTGTCCCCGGTGCCGGAAAGTCGGCTGGTGCCACGTTGTTGACACTGCCGTTGTTGGCGTCTCCGAAGGCTTCTGTAGCCATTTTCGACGGCAAAGGCGGAATGGATTGGTCGTGGGCTGAGAAGGCCGCGTCGCTGTTCAATAATGATTGCGACCTTGACCTTCCGACTGCCACTGACCAGCTGGAACAGCTCGCACAACGGTGCGTGGATGACTTGAAGGCTCACCCGTGGAGTGACGCCGACCCGGATTTCTGGCATTCTGGCGCTTCCGCCCTGCATCCGTTCCACTTGGTGGTCATCGACGAATGCCAGACGCTCTTTGATGTCACGGGACGCTCCAAGGAAGACAAGGCTCTCGTGGAACGTTGCAAACGTGCTGTCGCGACAATCGTGAGGAAGGGTCGTTCGGCAGGTTGGTGCGTCATGTTGTTGACGCAAAAGCCTACGGCGGATAGCATTCCGACGAACATTCGAGATAACTGCGTCGTTCGTTTCGCGCTTCGCGTCACTACTCGTGAGGCGGCGGAAGCCGTCCTCGGCAGTATTCCCGACGGCGACCCCCGTCCGACGGAAATCCCGGCTCCCCGTCGCGGTGGCGCGGTCGTGCAGGGCGAGGACGGGCATACGCAGTCTGTGCGGTTCGCTTATCTGCCGGTCACAGAGGCCGCGAAAGCGTTGGATTCCAGCACTCTCGACACGGTGGCAACCGGATTGACTGAGTGAATTTGATACCCCCGAAGGGAGGCGGCGACGCCTCCCTTTTTTCGTATTAGAAAGACGTGGGGGTGTGCCGTTGAAGGAGAAACAGAGCCGTGGCAGACTCCCGCACAAGTTAGGTGCGCTTGGCGTGCGGCAGCACGCACCGGGAACTTCGGAATTCGCCAGCCAAAGGAGGCCGGAGCACGAAGCCGTAGGAGCCGCCGAACGCGTGTGAGCGGTAGGCGTCGGCGTAGCCCCCAGCGAAGCCGACGGCGAGAGCGAACGCAAACGGAAGGCGAAAGCGACGAAGGCGTAGTGCGGAAGGCCGACGACGCTGGGGTTCCGACGCTCCCGGCTCAGTACCGAGCGAGTCGAGTGGGTTCCTGAGTGAGCAGGAATCGAACGGTGATTAGATGCTTCTCCTTTCTTTAATAACAGACAGCATATTTTCGTCAAATTTAGAAATCGAACAAATGGGACGGAAGTCCCACGACACAAAGGAGGTGTCAAATGCCAACAATTGCAATACGTGCGCACGGTGTGAGCGCGAGCAAATTCCAACAGCTGGTGAATCCCGAGACCGGCGAAATCGTGAAGCTCGCGGACCTCCAGCCGCCGGAGAGGACGGCTACGAGGGGTTGGACGGTGAACGTGGCGCGACGCAATGAGCAAAGATTGCAGCAAATCGACTTCGATGCCATCGAGGGCTTTCCGGCTTTCGTCACGTTGACCATGCCGTCACAGCAGATGTCGGATGTGTCGGCGGCGATGTTCCACGGTTGGCTCAAGTCGTGGTTGCGTTACATGAAACGGCATGGCCTTGGACACTATTACTGGATATTGGAGTTTCAGGCGTCGGGGAACCCCCATCTTCACGTTCTCGTCTGGCTCGACCGTGACTGGGACGCGTTGGAGCAGTACCATGCTCTGCGCTCTTGGGTGAACATGCTCAATAAATGTGTCGGCGTTGGCGCGAGATTGCAAGGTCAAATCTGGGAATCCATCGACGTGGGTGGCGTGATTACCGTTGACGGGAAGCCGGTTCCGGCGCATCCTGAGCGCGTTTTGATGTACTTGGCCAAGCACGCGGCTCGCGGCGTCGCCCATTACCAGCGGCAGGTTGAGAATATGCCCGAGGATTGGCAGTACAGGAGTGGCCGCGTCTGGGGTCACGACCGTGGGCTTCCACTGCGGGAGCAGCAGGAGGTGGAATGCGATTATCCGACGTTTCACCGTTTCCGCCGTCTGGTTCGTCGTTGGCGTCTGGCTGAGGCTCGGAGCATCAAGGATGCCGACCGTCGCCGTGCGGCCATCGTGCAAGCTCGTGGAAGCTTGAAGTGCGGTAGGCCGGATGTTTCTCCTTACCGTGGGATTTCTGCATGGCTTCCGGCTGATGTGGCTTCGGCCTTGCTGGATGCCGCCGTGAACATGGTGGGAGGTGAATGTGAAGAGGACTGAACTTCCGGCACTGATGACCATCGCGGATACGATGGCGTACTTGCAGTGTTCGCGCCAACATATCTACGATTTGCTCGCGGCTGGAAGGATAAAGACGTACAAAATTGGGCGTCGGCGTTACGTTGACGCGGATTCGTTGGCTCACTTGTTTTGGTGACGTAAGGCGGCTAGTTGGGCTTCGAGCTCTTCTAGCCGCTTTTTTGTTGCTCGGATAGCCTCTTCTAGTTCTTCCTCGGTGGCCTCGTGTCCCATCAAATTGGATTCGATGCCGTTGGCGATTTCCCTCATGCGCTCACTGCCGCTAGCGCGTTGATACCGTTCTATTGAGGTCTGGGCGTCTGCGTGCCGTCCATACTGCATTGTGTCCTTCAAGCTCGCTCCGGTGGCTACGGCGGCGGTGATGCTGGTGGCACGGAGTGTGTGAAAATGCAGGTCGGGGCGTCCGGCCTTGGTCTTGGCCTCGTTGAAATGGTCACGTAAACGGTTGGGCGTGATATGACTGCCGTCCGCGCATGTAACGACGAAATCCGTGGGTTGTTTGCCGTTGCACGCTTCGTCTATGAGCTTGGCTAACTGTGGGGGCACTGGCTGTGTCGTGTTGCTGGTGGCCGTTTTCGTGGCCTTTAGTTCGCCGTGCTCGTCGGCGGAATGGCAGACGTGTAATGTCTGCGTTTTGGGATTCCAGTCTTGGACTTGCAAGCTGACCACTTCGCCGATGCGTAGGTCGAGGATGGCTCCTAGCCACACGGCTATTCGTGTTGTTTTGGGCATGTTTGCATAGATTTCTTGCAGTTCCTCCGGTGTGGCGGGAGGAATTTGAGCTTGCCGGGATTTCGGTACTGCCGGTGCCTTCATAGTCACAGGGGATTTGGGTACGGCTCCCTCGGCCACTGCCTTGGCGTAGATGGCTTTGAGCAGTTGGAATGTCTTTTTGCGTGGGGTTGCGCCCCCGTTGAAGTTGCCGAGGTCGGCCAACCAACGATTGATGTCTTCCGTCGTAATGCCTGTGAGGGGGTATTTCCAGAAGTCTGCGTGGGAGAGGTGAGAAAGGTATTCTCGGTGCTTGCGTTTGCTTCCTACGGCTAGTTCTCTTCCGTCCGCCGAATAATTAAGCCATGTTGGTGTGAATTCTTCCATGACGTAGTCGCAGAATAGTACTCTGCGGCGTTTTACAGCCTCTTCCTGCCGTTTGCGCTCTGTGGGGCTAGCCACTGTTTTATTCCGGCTTTGTCGGCTTCCACACGACTTCTTTCGCCGCTCAGCCATGCTTCGGCGGATAACCTATCTTTGAACGTCCGCGTGATGACATCGCCGCGATACGTGTACTTCGCTCTGAAAGTTCCCCTGTCAGCCCGATGTACAACGCTTCCAAACTTTGTGCGCATGAGTCCAGTATGACGTGATGGGTGCCCGATTCGGGTACCTCCGTGGGTACCCATTTCGTGTACATTCGTGTACTTTTCCGTACATCTCTGTTTGCGCCGTATGCCTTGAAATCGTTGGAATTCCGCCGTTTTCGCATGAAAAAAGGGTTTCCAGATTGCTCTGAAAACCCTGTCTGTGGAGCTAAGGGGATTCGAACCCCTGACCCTCTCCATGCCATGGAGATGCGCTACCAGCTGCGCCATAGCCCCGTGGAGCTAGCCGGGTTCGAACCGGCGACCCTCTGCTTGCAAAGCAGATGCGCTACCAGCTGCGCTATAGCCCCATAGGTGAAAAAAGCGGCTATGCCGCTTCCTTACCATCTACGTGGGCCCGGGAGGACTTGAACCTCCGACCTCATCCTTATCAGGGATGCGCTCTAACCACCTGAGCTACGGGCCCGTTCTTGCTGTACTGTTAAGCACAACGAGTTAAAATAATACGTGATAATCAGCGAAAGTCAAAATCCGGCGTGTCGTGGCATAATGCAGGCATGCCAAACAATCATCGCAATGCCAGCAGGGGAGTGCGCAACCGCAATCGCACGCTATCGGAAGAAACTGTGCAAATCGCTGGAATGACGGTGACCATCATGCGTAAGCCCATCAAAAACATGTATCTGCGCATCAAGCCACCGAACGCGCAAATCGTCATCTCCACACCTTCTCGCATGTCACAAGCGGCAATCGCACGATTCGTGACGGAACGCAAATCATGGATCGAACAAGCGCAACGAGCCATGCTGCAAGCCAGAGATCAGCAGATCCATGAAGGAAACAATCCTAATGATCCGCATTCTTTCACATGGAATGACGCAACCAGAAAGCGAGCGGTGCAGACCATCAATGCGCAACTACCGGTGCTGCTTGCGAAATGGTCGCCGATTATCGGGCGCGAGCCAACGCATGTCACACTGCGCGTCATGACGTCGCGATGGGGGTCATGCACGCCGAAAACCGGCCGCATTCGCCTCAACCTACAACTCGGTCTTATGGACCCCAGATTCCTGGAATACGTGCTTGTGCACGAAATGACGCATCTGTGGGAAAACGGGCACGGAGAGGGCTTTCAGCGGCGTATGAGCGCATATTTGCCGCAATGGAGGCGATTGCGGCGGGAGTTGGACCGTCACGTTGTACTGTGACGCTCGCGATGTTGTTGCATTGCCTGCGATGTTGAAATACTTGCGATATTATGCCACTGCCGTCACATTGCGCGGATTGCCATGACTTGCCACGGCTTACGAACGTTTGATAACGACGTATAGGTGATTCGTATAGCTTTTCCGTTCATAAGATGTTCCAAACGCTTAACGTTCGCGAATTGCAAGCCTACAATCATGGCGGCTGAGATGTTTGCGTGCAAACAGTTCACGCAGAAAGATCAAACAAGTGAGGAAGGGAGCGATTATGGCTGTATTGAGAAAAGTCGGCATTATCGGAATCGGACACGTGGGCGCGCATGTTGCAAATGCCGTGCTTTCCGCAGGACTGGCCGAAGAACTGAAACTGTGCGACATCAACGAGCAAAAAGTAGTCAGCGAATGTCAGGATTTAAGCGACACGTTGAGTTTCTACCCGCATAACTGCGTGATCGGCAACTACGGCACGCAATACGAGCAGCTGGCTGACTGCGACGTGGTAATCAACGCTGCCGGTGACGTGAAAACCAGCGCCAAAGATCGTGATGGCGAACTGTTCGTTACCACCGACATTGCACGCACTTGGATCTCCCGACTGTTCAACGCAGGCTTCCACGGTGTGATCATCACCATCTCAAATCCGTGCGATGTGGTCGCAACCGAAATCTGGCACATCACCGGCTACGATCCGCGCAAAATCATTGGCACCGGAACCGCGTTGGATTCCGCACGACTGCGCAACGCCATCGCGAAACGCGTCAACGTGGATCAGAAATCAATCGGCGCATACATGCTGGGGGAGCATGGCAATTCACAGTTCGCCTACTGGTCGAACGTGAACATCGCAGGCAAGCCGCTCACCCAACTCGCACAAGACAATCCGCAACGATTCACCCTTGATGAGGACGAAACCGAGCAGGACGCCCGTCGAGGCGGATACCGCGTGTACGCCGGCAAAGAGTGCACGGAATACGCCATTGCAGCCACCGCGGCACGCCTTACGCAAGCCGTGCTCTGCGACGAACACTATGCGGCCGCCTGTTCCACGCTGCTTACCGGCGAACAAGGCGAAAGCGGCAATTACGCCAGCCTGCCGTGCATCGTCGGCGCGAACGGCGTCGAAGAAGTCCTCAATCCTACACTCACCGAAAGCGAACAGGCCAAATTCCACGCGTCCTGCGAACATATCCGCGCCAATATCGCGCAGCTTGCATGGTGGAACGACGAATGCCATCCCACACTGCGTAGCTGAATCTATGATTAAATCTGCGGCTGAATCTGTAGTAAATCAACAGATTTAATAACATGACAAACGTAATGAACAGAATTGCGATTACTGATGTTGATCGTATGAAAAAACAACATTTACATAATCGCAAGTCTGTTTTTATTTTGATTTATCTCAAATTATTTCAATTAATTTCAGATCATTTTGCAGTCTTCGCGGATTTCGCATTATCACCATCAACCATGTGCTTGCGGATTTCCAACGTTTCGATACGGCGGCCGTCCACTTGCGTGACAGTCATGTCGTAACCGTCGTCGGAAGGCAACGTATCGCCGACTTCGCCCATCTTGCCAGTGTGCGCCAGGAAATAGCCGGCAACCGTCTCATACGGGCCATCCTCAAGCTCAATACCGGTCAAATCAGCGAAATCCTCAATCGTCATACCACCTTCGATAGTGGCGACGCCATTGACGAACGCGGTCCGCTCCGTGCGCTCGCCGCCCTTTTCCTCCGGCAGATCGTATTCGTCGCGAATGTCGCCGACCAGCTCCTCCGTCATATCCTCCAACGTGACGATGCCGTCGGTACCGCCATATTCGTCGATGACCACCGCCAGATGAATGCCACGCTTACGCAGCAATTCAAGGCTTGGCAGCAGCTTCGACGTACCCGGCAGCGAAATGCCTTCGCGCGTCACGTCGGCGACCGTCTTCGCCTCGGGGTCGCGAATGTCGAGCAAATCGCGCACGTGCACAAAGCCGAGCACGTCATCGAAATCCTTGCCGGTCACCGGATAACGGGAGTATGGCATTTCGCGCACGTACGCGGCCGCATCCCCGATCGACATGGCACCATCCAGAAATACCACGTCGGCGCGTGGGCGCATCACTTCCGCCACAATCGTTTCGGACGCGTCGAACACGTCATCGAGAATCGTACGCTCGTCCTTGCTTAAGTTCGTATTGGTGTTGACGAGCACGCGCAGCTCCTCGTCGGACACTTCGCTGTCGGTTTCGTTCGGGTCAAAACCAAGCAAGCGCACAATAATGTTCGTATTCTTGCCGATCAGCCAAATAATAGGCTTGCACACCTTCGCAAACACGTGAATCGCAGGCACCACGGCACGCGCGATCTGCTCGTTGCGCTGCATCGCGATACGCTTCGGCACCAACTCCGAAATCACGATCGAACAGTACGAAATGATCAACGTCAGCACAATGGTGGTTAGGGGAGCGGCCACGCTCGTTGGTACGCCCCAACTTTCAACAATCGGCACAATGTATGGCGAAATCGACGATTCGCCGAACGATGCGGAAAGAAAACCGCTCAATGTCACGCCAATCTGCACAGTCGACAGAAACGTGTTCGGATCGCGTGCGATTTGTGCGACGCGCTTGCCGCGGGCATCCTCCTGTTCCATTTGGTCGATCTGCGATCCGCGCAGGCTGACCAACGCCAGTTCGGTGCCGGCGAACACGGAACCGAGCAGCAGGAAGATGAAGATCAGGAGAATGTTCAAACCTAGAGACATGGTTCCACTCTATCGAGGTGGTATGTCAAAGTGTCTGTATCTCCTGATTTTTTGGATTTTCTCAATTATTCTTAGATTGCTTAGCTTCGGATTGTTCTTTTTCGGATTTCTGTTTCGCAAATCTCCGTTTTCCGAATTGTACTTCGTTTCAGAAGCTGAGAACCTCGACTTTGCCGGAGTCCAGCTGGTACCTTGCGCCGACGATCATGAGTTTGTCAGCTGCCAGAGCCTGCTGGATCGCTTCGGATTGTTCCACCAAGAGTTCGATGGTGCGCGCGATGTGCACGCGTTCGAAATCTTCGCTGGATTCCAATTCCGACTCGTGTGCCTGCCAGATCGAGAAACCGACAGTGCGCATCATGATCGAATCCGAATCGCAGATGCGTTCGTCGATGTCGGAAATGCTGTCGGCGGCCATCAGCGAATCTTCCGCATCGGCGGTCAATTCGTGCAGTAACGCTTCGTAAGCCTTGGAAACTTGCTTGATCGCACCGCAATTCTGATGGCCGAGCACTACCAGCAAACGTACGCCGAGTACGGTCACCGCGTATTCTAGGGACGCAATCACGGCTTCGTCGATGATTTGACCGGCCGTGCGAACCGTGAACAGGTCGCCAAGACCGGAATCGAAAATAATATCCGGGCTTACTCGCGCGTCGGAGCAGCTCAGTATGGCCGCTTCCGGTGCGTGTGTGTCCACAAGTGCCTCGCGTGCTTCAGCGCCACGATTCGGATGTTCCGGTTTGCCCTCCGCAAACCTGCGATTACCTGCCAGCATGCGGCTCCAAACGCCGCTTGCCGTGCCTTCGACCTCGTCTTGGTCTACAAACAGTTCGTCTGCCATTGACTCCACCCCTCATTGTTCAGGATAGCCAACATCATACGTTTTGGTCTGACCGTTCGCTGGGAAATAGAGCGATATCTCGCTTATGTATGGCAGATTTCGTGTTCTGTCCGGTGATATTTCGCTTATGTATGGCAGTCCCAAAGGTGAAAAACCGGAAAATGTACCCCCGAAGTGGGTTTTTCGCATGATGGCCTGCCATATATAAGCGAGAAGGCTCATGACAAGGCTCCGATTCTGCCATATATAAGGCAGATATAGGTATGAAAAAGGGTCCCCGATTGGCAGTGCGAACGGGGACCCTGAAAGAAACTGGCTAAAATCAGCCGGTGTTCTGCAGGCCTGCTGCGACACCGGACACGGTGCGCAGGATCAGGTAGGTGTTACTGCAGTCTGCAGAAGATGAAAAGAATAAGAGCTAAAACAAGAAAGGCGGCACCGCTTATTCTCATTAAGGATGTGTATAGATTGCTCGGATCTCCTTTTTGAGTCCAGAGGAAATTGCTTATTTTCCAGAGTTGCCTTGGAAAAATAAGCATACATAATCCTAGCAGGGCAAGTGCTGTGAGATATATGTACTGCACTGTTCTCCTTATTTTAGGTAGTCGGAGATGCAAGGGTATGGTCCTTGTTTATTTATTCCGTTGCTTGAATCTTTGAAGAAATCGATACTCTCAAATGTAATCCCTTTATATTGCTTCACGGTAATTACTTTAAAATGAAGGTTAATTCTGTCTTCTTTCTTGTACTTGTTGGTGATATTTCCATTAAATTTCCATTCAATATATTCGTCGTCTAATAAAAAGAAGAGTGATGTATTGTTTTCATTGGGATTGAATTGAATTTTATCTATGATATCTTCAAAAATAATATCATCTCCTGTATTGTAGTCGCGAAGATAATCGACTGATATACCACTTTTTTCGTCATAAAATTGATTGTTAAGTTGTTTGATGTCAAGGGTTGGGGCTTTTGTTGTTCTTGGTTGATCTGGGTTGACGTTGTATCGGAACGTGGTGCCATCGTTAGCCAGGTAGTCGATTAGATTGGTATTTGGGACGTCGATGATCGTTGGAAGACTTCTTCCATTGCCGTAATATTGGCGGTAATAACACTGCCAATTTTTCCCGCTGTCATCTTCGGTGAAACGAGCGTCCCATGTTCCGGTGCCATCGCTGCTTGATCTGGTGTATGAGACATACTGGTTTGTCCCTACTGTTTTATTGATAACCCTTTTGCCTGAGGTTGTGGACAAG
>OMNT01000267.1_pt1 | contig 57725 bp, 42 predicted proteins | sample 1672551 | NCBI WGS metagenome assembly OMNT01 (sample SAMEA3136698, study PRJEB25190) | human gut metagenome | reverse complement strand
ATGAGGGTACACCCGTTCCCATTCCGAACACGGTAGTTAAGCTCATTTACGCTGACAATACTTGGCTGGTGACGGCCCGGGAAGATAGGACGATGCCTACACAAAGCGATCTGAAGAAAACTCAGATCGCTTCAATATTCCTCAATAGCTCAGTCGGTAGAGCATCTGACTGTTAATCAGAGGGTCGTTGGTTCGAGTCCAACTTGAGGAGCCAAAACATGGTTCGCCGTCATATAGAAATATGTGACGGCGAAACTTATATCAAGACAAGTTTGAGCATATGGGCCTTTAGCTCAGTTGGTTAGAGCAACCGGCTCATAACCGGTCGGTCCCGGGTTCGAGTCCCCGAAGGCCCACCAACAAAAAAACCAAACGTGTCAAAAACAAAAAAGCAGTATAGGGGTATAGCTCAGCTGGTAGAGCAGCGGTCTCCAAAACCGCGTGCCGAGGGTTCGATCCCTTCTGCCCCTGCCATATGGCCCGGTAGTTCAGTTGGTTAGAACGCCAGCCTGTCACGCTGGAGGTCGTCGGTTCGAGCCCGATCCGGGTCGCCATAAGCATGAAGATTGAAAGATATCTTCATTTGCTGCTATAGCTCAGTCGGTAGAGCGCATCCTTGGTAAGGATGAGGTCGGCAGTTCAAATCTGCCTAGCAGCTCCATTAGAAGCCTGATTTCGAAAGAAATCAGGCTTTTTTGGTACTTTTGAAGCCACTTAATAAATACGGTTTCGTTCGTGGGAACATTTGGAAACAAACAGGAGTAATTCCTATTTATTGCCTTTCAAAATGTGAGACATTTGCAGAAGCGGATCTGCGATCTCCGGCGAACTTTTTAGCAGCTGAATCAACTGTTTCGTGGAAGAATCCATGGACAGCTGGGCGGTTGCTTTTTTGCTTTCTGGGGATGCTAGGAAAAACTGTGCTTCCATTTGCTGTGCCAGATGCTTGCGGCTGCTATCCATGATATGGCTATATACATCCGTGACCATGTTCGCTTGCGCATGTCCAATGTCGCCTTGCACTGCCTTGATGTCACCGCCGCTGATTTTGAGTTTCACGCTGGTGCTGCTGTGACGCAGACTGTGAAAGACAACCGGCCGGAGATTGTTTGTTTGAATGAGTGCTTTCAGTTTTTCACTGATGTTGTGTTCTTCAAATGGCCGTCCGTTGTCCCGCGCAACGACCAGATTGAAATCTTGATACACAGAGCCGATTTCATTCTTTAATGCCATTTGATGCTCCCATGCCTGCCGCAGTGCGTGAATGACAGTAGGCGGTAGATAAATCGTGCGGACACTGCTTTCGGTCTTAGGCGTCTTGAGAACAAGTGTCGTAGTAGACGGTGATTTCTTCTTCCAGAGCGGAAAGGTAAAGTAGACATCATCTGGTCCTTGTTCCCGAAGCTTTTCTAAACTGAGATTGGTGCAACGGCGCAGTTCTTTTTCTACGCGGAGATAGGCATTGTCGTTCTGCATCAATCCTGGCGTGATGTGTACACAATCCCATGTCAGACCTAAGATTTCTCCGATACGCATGGAACAGCCAAGAGCGAGCAGCATACACAGCTTTAAAATCGGATCGGTGCATACATCTAAGGCATATCGCGCTTCTGCATCATCCCAGACAGCTCGTTTCTCTCTTTTGTACTTGGGCAGTTCCACAGTCATAGCGGGATTCGGACCTTTTAAGTAATCCCAGCGAATGGCTTGATTCAGTGCACTGCGGATCGTGCCGTGTACTTTTTCTACAACGCTGGGAGCGATTGTTGTCTGCAAATGTTCTTTGCCTTTGGGACACACAGCAGGCTCTCGCAGAAGCTTTCTATAAAAGCGTTCCAGCCGATGGGTTGTGAGAGATTTAATTGGGATAGCACCAATATACGGGTTGATATAGTGTGTGATTCGGTGCATAGTAGAGGAAAGTGTGCTTTCCGACCAATGATTTAATCCGTACAGATTGACATATTCGTCCAACAGCTGAGAAACAGTCATGGTTTCCTGTGCCAATGCATGATTGGCATCTGGATCAACAACAGAAGCAGGGGGAAGCAGTTTGTTGTTTTTCTTTTCCAACAAGATTTGCGCAATCCGCAGATTGGCTTCTTCCTCTGTGTCAAAAGATTCATGAATCAGATCCGGATAATTTGGGCACCGATATGTAATGCGGAATTTATTTCCGTGTTTTGTAGGTTTCATACTGATAAGATGCTCCTTGGATGAGTGATTCATCCGTGCCATACAAGCCTCCTTTACTTTATCGGAGCATTTTCCTGGTGTGAGGCAAGTATAGCACGGATTGTTTGCTGCAGCAAGTTAAGAATTTAAAAATTCTTCGAGTGCAGCGCGAGGAATGCGGATGCTTTTTCCGATACGAATGCTGTGAATTTTTCCGGACTTTACGAGATCGTAAGCGGCATTGCGGCCGATTTTCAAAATAGCTGCCAGCTCCGGCACAGTATACACTTCATGATTGCTTTCCATTTCTGCTTTCCTCCTTTCTTCATAACCAGACAGTTAATTGGAACGCTGGAAATATGAGAGAAAAGTTAGAATGAAATTATTCTTGAAAAAGTATGGAAAATACAAGAAAATTGAATAAAATGCTTGGTTTACTCTTGCTAAAATGAAGAAAATATTTTATACTGAAATCAATTCCTAAAAAGACGAAAGAATTAACATTGCGCGAAAGAAGGACGGGATACGATGAATTTAATTATTAAAATTGAAAATCCCAGAGAGGATAGAAATACACCGGATGATATTCAGATGTTAAAAGAAATCCTGAAACGCAGCGGGGTTACGATGCGTGCAGAGGATAGCTTTGGAAGCAAAAGCGTGTATCGGTTGAGAGGAAGAGAAGAAAAAATTTGGGAAAAGCTGACACGTGGAGCCGGTGCGAGAGCGACGACAAAGAACATCCCGATTCAAAAGATTTTAGAAATTGAAGAAAAATACAAACGAATGCCAAAAGAAAAAGAAGCGGCATTGGCTGCGTGCGGCGTACAGCTCCGCAATTATCAAGAGATTAAGAAGAACATTTGTGACTGCTACGGGGATTTACAGAGGGCAATGCGGTCATGTCTATTTTGTTCGCGTAAGAAAAACGAAATAATTAACAATTCGTATTTATGAATTCAAAACGCACAGATTACATAAGTAAAAAATGAACGTTGTAAAATAGTTTGAAAAACAGACAAAAAGAGAGAAATTTTCCGGCACAAGCTGCTGAAAAGTTTCTCTCTTTTTTATAATTTTAAATTTTTATTCGCACATATTTGGAATGAAAGATGGAACAGGAGGATCATAGGATGGCCCTCCTGTTTTTATGTGGATACAGAATAGCTGCATAGAAGCGTGTGGCAAGGCAGGCTGATTGACCAGCTGACAGACGTAAAAAAATATGTCTGTCAGCAAAGAGCAGCAGAAGTTCCGATATCCGGTTACGCGGACACAATCGTGTACGAGTAAACGGGGATATCGGAAAAACAAAATTTTCAGATGACTGAAATCGTGCTCCCCATTTGGGTTGAGCTGTTCAGATCGGATGAAAAATCAGACGATTGGTGCATAACAATCGGAAAACAATAAGAGTGCAATGCTTCGCTTCAACACAGGTATTCACAATTTTACGATGGAAAAGGGCAAAACGATGGGACATAAAAACAAGCCGAATCGCGGCTCACTGGTAAAACAGGTGCAGGACACTTTGGACGCAAAACTGCAAATTGGAAGAAAAAAGAAACCGGATAAGATTGCCGGTATTGCGCAGAACTATATTTATAGTTGGGAAACCTATCATTCGTATCTCAAGCATTGCTGCTATTTTGTGAAATGGTGCAAGGAAAATCACGGGTGCAAGACAATCGAGCAGTGCAAGGCGTATGCTTCCGAATGGATGAAAACGAGAGAACATCTGTCTGTGTACACGCAAAAAATGGAAGCCAGCGCGCTGGTCAAATTGTACGGCTGTACACTGGAAGAATTGAATATTCACACTGCTGCTAGGCAAAGAAAAGACATTACACGCAGCCGGAACACGGTCAAGCGAGACCGGCATTTCAGTGAGAGCAATCATGCGGAATTGGTTGCCTTTTGCCGTGCGACAGGTCTGCGGCGAGCAGAACTCAAGGCGTTGCGCGGAACTGCATTGTATCAGGATCGTTCTGGCTATTATCTGCATATCACGAGCGGCAGCAAGGGCGGACGGGAACGCTATGCGCCGATTATCGGTGACAAAGATTTGGTTATCTGCTTGTGCAGACGAGCCGGAGACGGAAAAGTATTTGAAAAAATTCCGTCCGGTGCAGATATTCACAGCTATCGACGTGACTATGCAACGGCGATTTACTGGCAACATGCGAGACCATTGGAACAACTGACCGCAAAAGAAAAGTATTACTGCCGCGGAGACCGGAAAGGAGAAGTGTTTGACAGAGCGGCAATGCGGATTGCTTCTAATGCGCTGGGGCATGGGAGGATTGGGGTGATCGCGGGGCATTATTTGAAGGAAGAGGAAACATAGATAATAAACATGGATAGGAAATTGCTTTGGAACATGGTATAATAAATATGCTTTATTAAAAGAGCATTCCTGTAATTCGTAAAAGATACCAGTTGAAAAAGAAGGACTCCACGATGCTTGGAGTAAAATTGTAACTATTTCATAAAGAGAGGTCAGAAGATGACAGATTTTGCTCCAGGTATGAGAGCTATCATTCGAGATGAAGAATGGATGATTAAAAAAATAGAAATAAACAGTCTTGACAACAAGAGTTTATATTGCACAGGAGTTTCTTCACTTGTAAAAGACAAAGAAGCAATATTCCTTACTGATCTTGAGCGGATACAAATTGTTGATCCCACAGAAGTGAACTTAATTGCAGATACTTCTCCATTCTATAAACGGTCATTATTATATCTAGAAAGCCAGTGGCGTCAGCAAATTCCTACAGATGCAAATTTGCATGTTGGTTATAACGCAGCAATGAAGCTGATGCCTTATCAGCTTGATCCTGCAAAGATTGCTCTGCGACGTCCGAGACAGAGAATTCTTATTGCGGATACTGTAGGTCTTGGTAAAACCTTGGAGGCAGGCATTTTAATATCTGAGCTAATTGCTCGTGGCAAAGGTAAAAGAATACTAGTTGTTACTGTTAAGAGTATGATGACACAGTTTCAGAAAGAAATGTGGAACCGCTTTACTATTCCTTTGGTGCGCCTTGACTCTAATCGAATTCAAAAGATTCGTGCCAGCTTGCCATCGAATTATAATCCTTTTTTCTATTATGACAAGACGATTGTATCTATCGACACCTTAAAGCGAGATGTTGAATACCGTACTCATTTGGAGAATGCATATTGGGATATCATTGTTATCGACGAAGCACAGAATGTTGCGGAACGTGGAGATCATCAGGCGCAACGCTCTCGTCTTGCAAAGCTGCTTGCAGATCGTAGTGATACCATGATAATGCTGTCAGCAACTCCTCACGATGGTAGGGCAAAGAGCTTTGCATCTTTGATGAATATGCTCGATCCGACTGCAATTGCAGACCCACAAAATTATACCCCGGAAGATATTAAAGGACTTTGCATTCGTCGTTTTAAGAAAGATGTCAAAGATCAGGTTAAGGGTTCTTTTTTAGAAAGAAAAATCACGCTTGAGCGTTGTTGTGCATCGGAAAAAGAAGAATATGCGTTTGATATTTTTGCTGAAATGCAGTTGGAGATGGATTTAGGCAAGGCCAAGGGAACTGGTCAATTGTTTAAGACTAGTTTGGAAAAATCCTTGTTCTCCAGTCCGGCAGCTTGTATCAAGAGTATTGCAGTACGATTGAAGAAACTATATAAGAAATATACTGCAGATGATATCAAAGATATTCGTCTGCTTGAAGATTTGAAAAGCGCACTGGAGGCAATTGCTCCTGCGGATTTCACACGATATCAGAAACTTCTTACTCTCCTCAAGAGTAAGGAATACGCTTGGAATCCGGCTGATAGTGGTGACCGTGTTGTTATCTTTACTGAGCGCATCGAAACCATGAAGTACCTTGTCGAAAGACTTCGCAAAGATCTTAGGTTGAAAGCAAATGCTATACAGGAGATTTCCGGTGGGATGAGCGATGCTGAACAGCAACGTATCGTTGAAGATTTCGGCCGCGCTGAATCTCCGGTTCGTGTGTTGGTAGCATCTGATGTTGCATCTGAAGGTTTGAATCTGCATTATTTGAGCCATCGGTTGATTCATTTTGACATTCCTTGGTCTTTGATGGTATTCCAACAGAGAAACGGTAGAATAGACAGATATGGTCAGCAGAAGCACCCGGATATTCGATATATGCTCATTGAGAGTGATAACAAGCGTATCAAGGGTGATATGCGCATTATCGAAATCTTGATTACTAAAGAGGAGCAGGCTCTGAAAAATATAGGCGATCCTTCTCTGTTGCTCGGTAAGTTTACCATCGAAGATGAAGAGCTTGTTGTAGCTGAAACCATCGAATCCGGTTCGGATTCAGATGTCTTTGAACAAACATTGGATGCTGGTAAAAATGACTTTGATCCATTTGAAGCGTTGATGGCCGCAGCTGGTAAAGAGGAAGATGAGGACGAAAAAAAATCGGAGATTGTTTCGGATGAAACTTTGTTCTCGGATATAGATTATTTGTATCAGGCACTCACATATCTAAATCAGACAGAAAAGCATCCTGTTGAAAGACTGAAAACAGTTTCTGGTTTAGATATTAGACTGACTCCTGATATGAAGCGAAGGTTGAAAGCACTCGTCCCAGAAGAAGCACTTCCACAGGGAGAAACTCTCCGTGTTTCTGATGATAAAACCTTCTGCATGGAACAGATGAGAAGCAGTATGCAGAAAAATATGGATGAGGCTGCATGGCCGACTACTCAGTATTTGTGGAAACTCCACCCCGTTCTGAGTTGGGTTAATGACAAAGCAAGTTTGTTGTTTAAGAGAGATGAAGCTCCTGTCCTTGGGGTTCCTGGAGCGTTAAAGGCTGGTGAAAGCATTTATGTTGTAACTGGCAGTATGCCTAATCTGAAGTCAACTCCTTTGGTTGATGAATGGTTTGGCTTGTTGTACCAAGATGGCAAATTCGTTAAGGTGCTATCTATGAATGAAGTGGTACAGAAAACAGGATTGAGCAATCCCAAGATTCCGAATACGAATTGTATAGGCGAGGATGAAATTTCTGCTGCAAGTTCCTTGCTGCGGGATGTAGTCTCCCAAGCAAAAATGCATTTGGATGAACATTACAAGAGGTACCAGACGGAAATGAGTCCATTGCTGGATGAAGAAGTTGATAAGCTGATTGAGCTTCAAGAGAAGCATAAAGAATACTACCAGCTGACCCTGTTTGAGCATGAGCGGAAGTTGAAAGAGCAGGAGCGCCGGGTAGATGAACTCTTTGATCAGTTTATGAGCTGGGTGAAAGAAACTTTGACAATACAGAACAACCCGTACATCAGAGTTGTATCTGTGCTGATGGGGGTATCGCAATGAGCATAGATTTAACAGGTATCACCAATAAAAATGAATACTATACCAATCATTATTTTTCCACTGTATTTGAAGAAAATACGAGTGCTACTATCAGAGGTTGGAACGCAGCCGCAAGAGAGTCTGAAGAAGTCAGAACTCCTTGGTCGCTTCTGCGTCAGAATGCAAGACAGTATTATACGGCACATGATATGTTTGTCCGTTCTTCTGTAAATCTACAAGTTCTTGCCAATATTAAAGTGCTGGCAGATGGCTATCTGAAATCCTTGGGCTATCCAGAGGCAAAGCCAGAAGTCGTGACATTGGACGATTCTCTGTCGGTTCCGGTTTATCTTGAAATGACAAAGAGCAATGGCGCACCATTGCTGTGGGTATTGTTATCAGCATCTAAAGAATCGGATGCGGGCATTATGGAGAGCTTTGTGTTCAATGCCGACGATGTGGACGACGATGCTGCCGGTACACTTTACAAGGGCATTTTGGGCGAGATAGCAAACGAGGACTTGATTACAAAAATTTTCTTTGGCACAGCTGAACCTCCTCGTTTTATTATGCTGATTGGCATGAATCAGATCGCTCTTATCGACCGCAACAAGTGGAACGAGAAGCGCTATCTTCAGTTTGAACTTGAGGAAATTTTTTCCCGGCTGGAAAACACGACTTTGCAGGCAATGTCTGTCCTGCTTCATAAGGATTCTCTTTGCCCTGATGATGGAAAAGTTCTTTTGGATGAGTTGGATGAACAGAGCCAGAAGAATGCTTCCGGCGTATCGCAAGACTTGAAGTACGCCCTTCGTGGAAGTATTGAGTTGCTCGGTAACGAAGTCCTTTACGATATGAAGGCACGCCTTGGTCGTGATCTTGATGCAAACCCTGTAGATGCCGGACAGTTGACTTTAGAGTGTCTGCGCTATATGTATCGTATGCTGTTTGTGCTTTTTATTGAGTCCAGGCCGGAACTTGGTTATGCACCGATCAAAGCACAGAGCTATTACTCAGGATATTCTCTGGAAAGTTTGCGTGATATTGCGGATAACATTCGTGATGATGTAAATGAAGTCGGTGATGGTTATTATCTGCATGAGACTTTGGCAAAGCTTTATGAGCTGATCTATGAGGGTTATCCGAAAACGGAAGATGAACTGAAAAAAGCGACAGGTTCCGATAGCCTGCACGATATGTTCCTGATTGCTCCGCTGAAGGCACATATCTTCGATCCGGAATATACTAAGATGATTACTGCGGCCAAGCTGAGAAACAGCTGTATGCTGCGTATCATCGACCTTATGAGCTTGACAAGGGCTACGGGCAGAAAAAATGATCGTCGTGGCCGTATTTCCTATGCAAATCTGGGCATCAACCAGATGGGCGCAGTGTACGAGGCGCTTCTTTCCTATCGAGGCTTTATTGCCGAACATGACCTCTATGAAGTAAAGAGAGCCGGTGACAGCTTCAACGAGCTGGAGGTTGGTTACTTTGTACCGGAATCTGAGCTTGACCAGTATGCAGAAAACGAGCGTGTCCGCTATGAATCTGGTGAGAAAAAAGACAAACTCCGTATGTATGAAAAAGGCACTTTCATTTATCGTCTGGCGGGCAGAGAACGTGAAAAATCGGCATCTTACTATACACCAGAGGTTTTGACCAAGTGTCTGGTTAAGTATGCCCTGAAGGAGCTTCTTGAAGGAAAAACTGCGGATGAAATTCTCAAGCTGACCATCTGCGAGCCTGCTATGGGCAGTGCAGCGTTCTTGAACGAAGCGATCAATCAGCTGGCAGAAGCCTATATCTCCCGTAAGGAGAAAGAAACCGGCGAGATCATCAGCTATGAAAAGAGATTTAATGAATTACAGAAGGTCAAGATGTTCATTGCCGACCGCAATGTTTATGGTATTGATCTAAACCCCGTTGCTGTTGAACTGGCAGAGGTTTCTCTGTGGTTGAACACCATTTATGAGGGTGGTTTTGTGCCTTGGTTTGGCACGCAGCTAGTGAATGGAAACTCTTTGATTGGAGCAAGACGTCAGGTGTACCGTATTGAAAATGCGAAAGCCACTTCTAAGGGGATGCGTTGGTATGAGATGGAGCCGGAACGGGTTCCTTTGGGGACAAAACGCATGCCGAAGAAGCAGATTTACCATTTCTTGTTGGGTGATCCTGGCATGTGCAACTATTCCGATAAAGTTATCAAGCGATTGGAGCCGACAAACATCAAGCGGATGAAAGACTGGAACAAAAAGTTCATTCGTCCTATTACCGATGATGAGGTTATTACTTTACTGCGACTCTCTAATGAGATTGATAAGCTGTGGGAAGCACAAATTCAGCTGCGCAAGGAAGTTGACACTAAGACACAGGATTCTCTCTCTGTCTTTGGCTATACCGATAATGCAGTGAACTCATACACAACAATTCGACAAAAAGACAAAATTTTTAGCGAACTCTATAAGAGCGAACACATGAGAAACGCTGGTCCGTATGCAAGATTAAAATTTGCAATGGACTATTGGTGTGCGCTGTGGTTCTGGCCTATCGACAAAGCAGATTTACTTCCTACGAGAAGTGAATTCCTGTTTGATATGTCTCTGATCCTTGAGGGAACTATGGCATCGGTTAATGTGAATGCGGGACAGCTGTCTTTGTTTGAGACCACAGAGGTGGAACAAATGGCGATGGACATCATCGACACCTACGGTACGGACACCATTGTTGATATTCCTCGTCTGCGTCAGGAAAATCCGAGACTAGATCTGGCTGCAAGAATTGCAGAACAGAATAGGTTCATGCATTGGGAGCTGGAATTTGCGGACTTGTTTGCTGAGCGTGGTGGCTTTGATCTTATTGTTGGTAATCCGCCTTGGGTTAAACTTACATGGGAAGAAAAGGGTGTTTTGTCAGATGAACAGCCATTATTTGCGGTTAGAAACCTATCCGCAGCGCAAACAATGCAAAGACGAGATATTGCACTGAAAAACACCTCTGCGAGAGCGCAGTATTTCAATGAATATGAAACTATTTCTGCACAACAAAGTTATATAAACTCGACACAGAATTACGCATCACTGAAGGGTTTGCAGGGGAATCTGTACGAGTGCTTCTTGCCTCAATCATGGAGATACTGCAATTCTACTGGTGTATTTGCACTAATCCATCCTGAAAGTGTTTTTAATGATTCTAAAGGTACGGAGATAAGAAGAGAACTCAATTCCCGTCTACGCAAACATTTTAGATTTAGCAATGCCTTGAAATTGTTTGCAGATGTTCATACCAGTCGAGAATACGGACTGAACGTATACTCTAATCGGACAACTGTGGGATTTGATCAGATTGTAAACCTATATGCTGCATCCACTGTAGATGAATGCTATGAAAACGATGACAAATCACCAGTATACATTCGAGATGAGAATGGCAAACGAAACCTTAAAGGTCAGAGAAGCCGAATTACCACCATTGGTAAGAAGGAATTGAAGTTGTTTGCTCACATTCTTGATGACAGCGATGATTGGGCGTCTGCAAGACTAATGAGTGTGTATGCCGAAGAATTGATTGCAATCTTGTCGTGCTTTGATAAGCAAGAAAAGAAACTGGCAGACTTAGGAAATCAATTATCTGTTTCTATGCTGTGGGATGAAACAAACGCTCAAAAAGATGGAACGATAGAGAGAAATGTGCATTTCGGTGATAGAATGGAAACAATTCTGTCAGGTGCGCATATTGGTACTGCCAATCCACTTTTTAACTGTTCTAATGAAGGCTGCAAAGGCAACAATGATAACACGAGTATAGATTTAACCACAATTTCGGCGGATTACTTGCCAAGAACGAATTACTCTCCTTCTTGCACTCTTGGAGATTATTTATCACGAATTCCAGATACTCCTTGGGGGAAAAAGTATACAGATTATTATAGACTAGCTGGACGAAAGATGGTTGACATTGAAGGTGAAAGAACGCTCATGACGGCGCTAATTCCCCCTCAAGTTGGACACACAAACGGGGTTATTGGTTTCGCCTTTGCCGACTCAAAGGTCTTAGCTCTCATGTTAGGAGCCTTCTGTTCTTTGCCATACGATTTCTTCATTAAAGTATGTGGAAAAGGAAACCTACAAATGAACACCGCCGGAATGCTTCCATTGATTGATACAAATCACCATTTGGCGGATGAAATTGTATGCAGAATTGCGCTGCTGAATTGCTTGAGTGAGCATTACAGTGCATTCTGGGAAGATGTTTTTGATGAGAATTTCATACGCATAACTTGGGCAAAAGAAGATCCTCGTCTCAGAAATGAAGTGTTCGAAAGTCTGACAGATACATGGGGCTATAACACACCTGCAAGAGGAGCATATGAACGTAGACAGTTGATGGTGGAAATTGATGTTTTGGTGGCAATGGTTTTAGATATGACGTTAAATCAGCTGTTAGCAGCATACCGTATTCAGTTTCCTATTTTGCAGCAGCACGAAAAAGACACCTTTTACGATAGCAATGGTAGAATAGTCTTTGCTAAAAACAACGCCTTAACAGGTATTGGTGTTGATAGAAAAACATGGGAAAACGTTATTGCTCCACTTGCTGATGGTAAGACATACACACAGACAATTACTGATAAGACAATGCCGGGCGGTCCCGTAGAGCGTACCATTGAGTATGTCGCACCATTTGACCGATGTGACCGTGAGCAGGATTATGAGATCGCTTGGAAGTTCTTTGAGGAAAAGTACGGAAGATAATAGATGCACACATACTTTATGTCCGAAGTGTTTCAAATTAAAATGGAGGTGAACAGATTGGACATTGTTCTTGAAAACTGTAACAATATTACGCAGGGGCGAGTAAACATTGTTGAAGGAGCCCTGAACATAAAATATGCAATAAATGGTACAGGAAAATCTACTATATCAAAAGCAATTACGGCTGTAGTCAATCAAGATGATAAAGCATTGGATTTGTTAGTGCCTTATCAATTTGTTAATGACACAACTCATCGCCCGACGGTGGTTGGAGTAGATAACATCCATAAGGTGATGACCTTTGATGAGGCATATATTGACCAATATATGTATCAGTCGGATGACCTTCTAAAAGATAGCTTTGAGATTCTTGTAAGAACTCCGGATTATGATCGTCACATGGTTGAAATAGGACAATTGCTTTCAGAGATAAATGAGTCCTTTCAAAGCAACCCAGAACTTGATTCGCTAATCCAAGCGTTCTCAAGTTTCCTTGATGGTTGTGGGAAAAGTCAAACCAGTATTGCTGCATCCGGATCAATATATAAAGCTTTTGGAAAAGGAAATCGAATCAACAATATTCCGGCGGGTTTAGAGATGTTTTCGCCATACTTGAGCAACACTCAAGAAGCATCTAACGTGAAGTGGCTTAAGTGGCAAGTTAATGGAAAGAAATTCCTTGAAATAGCAGACCAATGCCCGTACTGCTCTGGCTCCATCGAGCATTCAAGGGAGAAGATTTTGCGAATCACAGAAGAATATGATTCAAAAGCCATAGAGCATCTCGATAAAATGCTTGCATTGTTTAAACAGTTATCTCCTTACTTTAGCAAAGCAACACGAGAACAACTTGTATTGATTACCAACAACGCTGGCGATATGACAGGCCAACAGAAAAGATATTTATTTGAAATAAAAGATCAAGTGAATTCGGTGCTTGTACTGTTGCAAAGCATTAAGAAATTGGGCTTCAATTCTTTGAAGGATGTTAATAAAGTAGTAGATCAGTTGCGAAGCTACGAAATTAATTTGGAACTGTTTGGACATCTCCAGTCTGATCAGATGCGAAGCAAAATTGATGTAATAAATGCATCGCTTCGCCACATTGTCGAAAAAGCAGGAATATTGCAAGGTGAAGTCAATCAGCAGAATCGGCTGATACAAAAAACAATTGAAGAAAACAGTACCGCCATCAATGATTTTTTGAAATGTGCAGGTTACAAGTATGCTGTTTACATAGAAGAAACAGCAGAACACAAATATAAACTTTTGCTACGGCCGACGTCAGTAGATGCTGAGATATCTTCAGCAAAAAGTCATCTTAGCTATGGCGAACGTAATGCTCTTGCACTTGCGTTGTTTATGTTCAGTGCGCTTAAAGAGAATCCAGATATGGTTATCTTGGATGATCCAATAACCTCATTTGATGGAAATAAGAAATTTGCATTACTAAATATGCTGTTTCTGTCCGAAAGATGCCTTAAGAATAGGACAGTTTTGCTGCTGACACATGATTTCAATACGGTTATCGATGTTATTGCAACTATGCCCTACAATTTCAATCCTGCTCCACATGGTGCATTTTTGTCAACAATAAATGGAGTGCTCGAGGAGAAAGAGATTTTCAAAACTAATATACTGTCTTTCAAACAGATAGCCCTTTTGAACATAGGGGCAAATATAGATGTATTGAATAAGGCTGTTTTTTTGAGAAGGTTGTATGAAGCAGAGGGCAATAAGGGGCTCGGTTGGAATTTGCTTTCTAATTTGTTTCATAAGAGAGAAGTACCAACAATACCAGATGATAATGGCACCCGGAATATGACCACTTCTGAGATAGCTAAAGCAACAGCAGAAATTAGTCAATACATTACTGGCTTCGACTATAATCAGCAATACTTAAGAACACAGAACATTCGAACACTAATCGATGCGTATCACAGTAGTAGAAGCAATTATGAAAAGCTACAAATTTATAGAATTTTGTACAACGAGAATCATGAAAATGCTATAGTAAAGAAATTTGTTAATGAAACATTCCATGTTGAGAACGATTTCTTGTTCCAATTAAATCCAAGTGAATATGAAACCATTCCGCAATACATTATTGAAGAGTGTAACACAGATATTCAGTCATTAAGTCAATGATCATTAGGAGGATTGCAGTATGTTACCATCCATACTTGCGAAACAATTACAGAAAGGCATCGGGGATTATATCGAAACCACATTCCCGATGACCAACGAACCGTTCAAAGGTTCCGTAGAGAAAATGCTGTCAAATAAAGGCTCTGTTTACCATGAGCCTTATATTGCTGTGCGCCTTCCGTTTCGTGTGGCAGCGGATATGCCAACTTGTTTTGAAGCAATTCATCCTGCATATCTTCCTTACGTGCATCAGCAAAAAGCTTTTGAGCGACTGACCGGAGATGATGGTAGATCCACGTTGGTTGCAACGGGTACTGGTTCCGGTAAAACCGAGTGCTTCCTTTATCCAATTCTGGAGTATTGCTATCAGCACCGTGGCGAGCGAGGAATAAAAGCACTTATTATTTATCCGATGAATGCCTTGGCGACGGATCAGGCGAAACGTATAGCAGAGCTGATCTATGGAAGTGATGAACTCCGTGGAAATGTGACTGTCGGCATGTATGTTGGTGGACAAGAGCATACGCCCGCCCGTACTATGAGTGAACATGGCGTTATCACAGACCACGAAACCATGCTGAATAGCTCGCCTGATATTCTGATGACCAATTATAAAATGTTGGATTATCTGCTGGTGCGTCCGAAGGATGCTCTCTTGTGGCAGGATAATGAGCCTGAGACTCTGAAATATATCGCAGTCGATGAGTTGCATACATTCGATGGAGCGCAAGGCACAGATTTGGCTTGTTTGCTTCGTCGTTTGAAACGGCGTTTGGGCATCTATGATGGATACCTGTGCTGTGTTGGTACATCTGCAACGATGGGGTCTAAGGAAAACAACAGCAATATTCTGAACTACGCAGAAGAAATCTTTGGTGAGCCGTTTGACAAGGATGCAATTATCACGGAAGATCGTTTGAGTGCGCAAGAGTTCTTTGCGGGTGCTGGAGTGACAGAATTTGCGTTGCCAACAGTAGAGCAGGCTATAGAACTGGAAAAATTGTCTGAGGAAGATGAGCCTTCGGCCTACTTACAGAGCGCAGTAAAAGACTGGCTTCCGGATTTCTCTTTTGATGTTCTTGATGATGAAGGTAGAATCCAGCTTGGATATGAGCTGATGCATCACAGTTTCATGCAATCGGTTATCAATCTAACCGGTGGTACATATTATCAGGTTTCTAAAATTGCAGATGATTTGGCTGTCCATTACCCGGATTTAAAAACTCTGCCTGATGCAGATGTAGTTATCAATTCTCTTTTTGCTCTGATTTCTCATGCAAGAACGGGAAAGGTAGGAAAGCTACGTCCTTTTTTGAATGTTCAGATTCAGCTTTGGATGAGGGAACTTCGTCGCTTGGTTGCAAAAATAGATTCAGATGAAATTACTTATGAGATTGCTCATGATTTGAATAAACAACAGGCAAAGCAGTATCTTCCGGTTGTAAACTGTCGTGATTGTGGTATTACAGGTTGGGTATCTGTACTCAATGAACGTAGCAATGCCACCATGACAAATCTTGAATCGTTCTATAATCTATATTTCCGTGCGGACGAAAAAATCGTGATGATGTTTCCTCATTCTCATGATGAACATGTTTCGGGTATGATCCCTGCAAGAATTTGCCCCGATTGTCTGCAAGTAAAACTTGGTGAGGACGGGACGGATGAGTGCGTCAACTGCGGTGCCGAAATGGTTGATGTAATGATTCCCAATCCAATCAAGACTTCTGGCACTAAGAACCACAAGCAATACGTTTGCCCCTGCTGTGGCAGCCGTCGTGGCCTGTCGTTGATGGGCCTTCGTAGTGCAACAGAAATTAGCGCAAGCATTTCTCAAATGTTTGCGTCCAAGTTTAACGATGATAAAAAGACATTGGCATTTTCTGATAATGTCCAGGATGCTGCACACAGAGCAGGCTTTTTCAATTCAAGAACATGGCGTTTTGGCCTTAGAACTGCTATTCAAAAATACTGTACTGAAATAGGTTCTGGGAAAAACCTTGCGGATTTTCAGAATGGTTTTATTAAGTATTGGCATGAGCACATGACCGATGAGCAGTTTGTAAGCTTCTTCATTGCTCCTAATCTGACTTGGAAGCAAGCCTATGAAGATATGGTTGAGAAGCGCAGCTTGGGCAAGGATAAGCAGGCACAAATTTTGGTATATGAAGTAGAGCAGCGTATTAAATACGAAATCATGCTTGAATTTGGTCTTGCCGGTAACATTGGGCGAACGCTTGAAAAGTCTAATTGCTCTGTTATTTCCTTTGCTATGGAAGATATTATTCGGATTGCTGATGCCGTACAGGAAAGAACTATCAATGAGCTTGGTGTGCTGACCGCTGAAAACTCGGATTCGTTCAAACGAATGGTTATCGGATACTTGAATCTAATGCGCACAAATGGTGCCTTTAAGGATAAAGTATTCGATGAATATGCCATGGGCGATGGCAATGGGTATATGTTGTCAAACGACAGAAATCGTTGGTTGCCTGGTCGTCAGTCGGGTCGAAACACACCTCGCTTTATTGCTGAGCATATTGGCAATGGTCGCTCATCTTATGAGTTTGATTCACCTGTTGCTAATAAGTATGTAGACTGGATCGTTTCCTGCTGTAATAAAGTGATGGTGGATGACAGCAACTTTCGGGCAATTAGCAGATTCATTCTGGACGAAGCGGTAAAGAGGAATGTAATATCTCTGGTTCCTTCTTCGGTCAACTATAAGATTTACGGGCTTAATAAGGAACGGGTCTTTATCACAGACGATGTGATGCAGATGCGTTGTGATAAATGTGGTTCTGTATATGCTGTTGCGGCAGAAAATGCAGAGCTTTGGATTGGTGCACCATGCCAAAGGACTACCTGTGGTGGATTCCTTGAAGAATACGAGACAGGAGAAATCAATTATTATGGTCGGCTTTACAGTGCCGGTGATTTGGTTCGTATCAACGCAAGGGAGCACACAGGTTTGTTAGAGCGTCCCAATAGAGAGCAGCTTGAAATTGATTTTAAGCGTGGCAAAGATACGCAGGAGCTTTGGGATCCCAATGTATTATCGTGTACACCCACTCTGGAAATGGGTATTGATATTGGAGATTTGTCTACTGTTATTCTGTGTAGTATGCCGCCAGCTCAGAGTCAATTCTTGCAGCGAGCTGGACGTGCAGGTCGTAAGGATGGCAATGCCCTGACCTTGGCTGTTGCGAATGCAAGACCCCACGATTTATATTTCTATTCAGATCCTTTAGATATGATTGCTGGCGAGGTCACGCCGCCCAAAATTTTCCTCCGTGCATCTGCTGTTCTGGAAAGACAGTTTGTAGCTTTTTGCATGGATTCTTGGGTTAAAAAGGGAATTCCAGATGGTGCCATTCCTGATAAAGTTGGTATTGTTCTGAAAAAACTGGATGCCCGCCCTGATGATATGTTCCCATTCAACTTCTTGAATTATGTACAAAGCACGTTATCTCGTCAGTTAAACTCTTTCATGCAGATGTTTGCAGCGTACCTTGATGATAGTACAAGAGAAGAGTTGCAAATGTTCGCCAGAGGAAAAGACACTAATGACAGTCCTATGTATGTCAAAATTCTGGATGCATTCGAGGAACTAAAAAAACAACAGGATGCATTGAGGACAAGCGTTGATGCCCTAAAAGCGATGATTCGTGATCTTGAAGATAAACCTAAAGATAGTTCCTATGATGAAGAAATCAAAGAACTAAAGCGTGAAGAAGCAGCGTTGCTTACGGTTCTTCAAGAAATTGGCAAGAAAAATATCTTTAATTTTCTGTCTGACGAGGGATTGCTTCCGAATTACGCTTTCCCTGAAGCTGGTATTATTCTGCGAGCGGTTCTCTATCGTAAGGAGGATGAAGAAACACCGGCGCAGAAGAAAAAATACGAGAAGATGCTCTATGAATATAGCCGCAGTGCTTCTTCTGCTATTAGCGAATTTGCTCCTAATAATAGCTTTTATGTAGATGGTCGTAAGCTGACCATAGATCAGGTTGATTTGACAACTGCTCAGACCGCAAGATGGAGACTTTGTCCGAATTGTTCTCATGCTCAGATTGAGGAAACTGGCAGAAATACATCAGCTTGCCCTCAGTGCGGTAGTCCTGCTTGGGCTGACGCTGGGCAGGTTAGAACCATGCTGAAGGTTCAAATGGTCTATTCTAACATGGACTATACTAAGAGCCTAATTAACGATGAAAGCGATGATCGAAACAATGTTTTCTATTGTAAGCAACTCTTGGTTGATGTAGATGAGGATCACGATATTTCCAGCGCATATCGTATGGACAACGAGGAATTCCCGTTTGGATATGAGTTCGTTCGCAAAGCAACTCTGCGTGAAATTAACTTTGGCGAGAGTGACATGACTGGTGAAAAATTGTCTGTTTCCGGTGTCGAAGAAGTGCGCAAGGGCTTCAGAATCTGTAAATATTGCGGCAAAATCCAACCTGAAAACGGCAAAGCTAACCATAGCTTTGCCTGCAAGACAAGAAAGATGCCCACTTTAATGCAGGCTGACTCTTATGAAGAATGTCTGTTCCTGTATCGTGAGTTCAGCACAGAAATTCTCCGACTTCTTGTTCCGGCGACTACAATGGATTCTTCCTCTGTAAAAATGGAATCGTTTGTGGCTGCATTTATGTTGGGCATGAAAGAGTATTTCGGTAATGTTGATCATCTAAGGGCAACTGTCAGTGAAGTCCCTGTTCCCGATGCAGATTATCGAAAGCAGTATCTGGTTATTTATGATTCTGTTCCGGGTGGTACGGGCTATCTGAAACAGTTGATGCATGAAAAAAGCGCTCTGATCGAAATCTTTGAAAGGGCACTTCATGTAATGGAGAATTGTTCCTGCAAGGATGACCCGCAGAAGGATGGATGTTACCATTGCTTATACGCCTATCGTCAGAGTCAGCAGATAGGTAACATTTCAAGGACTACGGCTATTAGAATTTTGAAATCAATTCTTTCTGGCAAAGATAATGTTCAGAAGATTGATAAGATCAATGATATTCCTGTTAATCCGTTGTTTGATAGCGAGTTGGAACAGCGTTTTATGGAAGCAATTCGCACCAAGGCTGGTGCCACCAATGTAAGTGACACAATCCGCAATGGAAAACATAGCTATTATGTGAAGATAGAGAACTTTGCTTGGGAAATCGAGCCACAGGTCCTTCTGGATGCTGGTTCTGGTGTTTCGGTAGATTGTAAGCCGGATTTTGTGTTCTGGCCAGTTTCCGCACCAGATCATAAGCCTGTGGCCGTATTCACAGATGGGTTCCTATACCACAAAGACATCGTTTCTGATGATACAATTAAGCGAGAAGCCATTCGCAGAAGTGGTAATTTCCGTGTTTGGTCGCTGAGTTTTAAGGATGTTCAAAGTGTATTTGCACCACAGGGCGATTTTTATACGACAACACTTGAAGCAGAAAAAATGCCTTCCGGCAAGACGATGTACCAAAATATGATTAAGAAGCAAAATGCAGATGTCATTGAACCTGCAAGGTTGTCTTCCTTTGATTTGCTGCTGGAATATCTTAAACTGCCTGATGCAGAAAGAGTTTTTAAGGGACAAGCATATGCATATTCTCTGTCCTTGTTGGAACCTGCTTTGATGAAGAACAATCTTGCTTTCAATAATTGGGAGATAATTGTAAAAGCTGTAAATGACCAGACACACTTTACTAATGCTAATTTTGTGTTCCCTGGAACTATATTCGGCAGCTGGATTCCGAGAACTTCTAATGCGCATCTGGCAATTCATTCTGCTATCCTTGCATCTGAACTTAAAGCAGAGGGCGCTGTTACGGTTTGCGCTGTTCTCAATGACGAAAAGGATCGTATAACAGACAAATATGAACAGGAATGGAATGGCCTTTGGAGATTCTATAACGTGATGCAATTCTCAGATGAGTTTATAGCGGTATCATCTGTAGGCATGAGCCACATGGATTACCTCACACTGCCAGTTGCAATAAATGCTAATTCTGATACCGTTTCACCTGTAGCCGCAGTTAATGATTCTTGGAATGCAATTAAGGAGCTTCTGTTCGATGATGATGCAAAAGCATTTGTCGAGATTGCAAAAGATGCTGGCGTACCAGCTCCGGATGAAGATAACATTGGTTACGAAGTTGAAGGCGATGATGGAGAAGTGGTTGCTACTGTTGAAATTGCATGGCCTGATAGACGAATTGGTTTTATGACTGCTGAACAAGCTGAAGATAAGGAGAAACTCGAAAAATTGGGATGGAGAATCCTGAATTTGCTGGATGCGGCGAATATGGATGTCGCAAGCTATTTTGGAGGTGATAACCAATGACGGATAATGTTAAAGTGGCAATCTCATCGGATTTTTTAACAGCATTTGCTCGTCTTCCGAGACAAGTACAAGGTAAAGTAACGGAGTTCGTAAATAAGTTCCGAAACAATCCGATGTCTCCTGGCATTAACTATGAGAAACTCAATTCGGGAATAGATAAGAAAATTTTTTCTGTTCGTATTGATGATACTTATCGTGGTATTGTTGTTCGTCAGCAAGAAGCTGGAGTATATCTACTTTTGTGGGTGGATCACCATGACGAAGCGTATCAATGGGCTGCTCGTAAACGATGCGAAGTCAACCCTAAAACAGGTGCAATTCAGGTGTTTGATGTTCAAACTGTAGTAGAGCAGGTATCTGCACCTGAAAAAGTTGCTCTATTTGCCCTTGCAAAAGATGATGATTTGCTTAGACTCGGTGTGCCTGAGGTTCAGCTTGATCTTGTTAGAAGGTTTGTTAATAAAGAGGATTTTTATAAATCGGAATCCGCTATGCCACATGATGCTTATGAGCATCTTTCTTGGTTGGCAGAAGGTTTTCCTATGGAAGAAGTATTAGAGCTTGTTTCTGAAGAACAGAACACCTCTGCTTCCAGCGAAGATTTAGCAGCTGCATTAGATGTTCCTACAACGCTGAAATCTTTTGTTGTGGTCGATGGAGAAGATGAATTGCGTCGAATTATGGCAGAACCACTGGAAAAATGGCGTGTATTTCTTCATCCGACACAGAGAAAAATTGTACAGAAAGAGTATTCGGGTTCTGCAAGAGTGCTCGGCGGTGCTGGCACTGGCAAAACCGTAGTTGCCATGCATAGGGCGAAACATTTAGCGTCTAAATGCGAAGGACAGCAGAGGATTTTGATGACAACCTTTACTGCAAATCTCGCAGCGGACATCCGAGAGAATCTTCGTAAGATCTGTACATTGGAAGAACTCCGAAGAATAGAAGTCATTCATCTGGATGCCTGGGTGAATCAGTTCCTTCGTGAATCTGGTTTCTCTGCTCGAATCAGATATGACGATGAGATAAATTCCCTTTGGGAGAGGGCTGTTTTATTGGCGAACATTGACCTACCGTTTGAGACTTCGTTCTATAAAGAAGAGTGGAATAGGATTGTGATAGCACAAGAAGCTCTCACGATTGGAGAATATGCGCAGGCAACCAGGAATGGTCGAGGCACCAGACTCGATCGAAAAAAAAGAATACAGGTTTGGAAAGTTTTTGAAAACTATCAGAATTTGATGAAAGAAAACCAAATACGTGATATAAATACTGCCATGTATGAAAGCACCAAACTGCTTCAATCTGCGGGCAGAAACCCGCGATATGCAAGTATTATTATCGATGAAGGACAAGATTTCAGCGACAATGCATATCGCTTGATTAGAGCATTGGCAGGGGAAGAACATCCAAACGATATTTTCATAGTTGGCGACTCTCACCAGAGAATATATCGAAATTATCCTACTCTCTCTAAGTGTGGCATAAATGTCCGTGGTCGCAGTAGCATATTGAAAATCAACTATCGTACTACAGAAGAAATTCGCAAACACGCTTTTGCATTATTAAACGGTATTTCTTTTGATGACTTAGACGAAGAGTTTGATCTCGGGGATAGGTGCCAATCCCTCACGCATGGAGAAAAACCGATAGTTGAGAATTTTGGAAATGCTAATGACGAATTTGACTTCCTTCTGCGTGAAGTGAAGAAGTTAAAAGAAAATGGCGTTTCGCTGACTGACATATGTGTTGTAGCACGTACCAAAAAGCTGGTTGACGATTACATTGCGCTTTTTACAAGAGTAGGGATTCGTTCTTATGCAATTAAGAGAAACAAAGTTGATGATCGCAGTTTTGATGGATTACGTATTGCAACAATGCATCGAGTAAAAGGTTTGGAGTTCAAATATGTTTTTATAGTTGCAGTAAACAATAGGATTATTCCACTGCCAGCTGCAATTAATCAGACAGATGCAGTCTCCAAAACCGAATCCATGACATCTGAAAAATGCTTGTTATACGTAGCAATGACACGTGCGCAAAAAGGCGTTTATCTTACGAGTTATGGCAGACAATCCGAATTTTTAAATATATAAGCTAAGAGATATATAATTAGTAATGGTTAAACAGATTCTTATGAGCTGAGTCCAAATAAAATTTACTGTTGTGTGATGTTGAATCGTATCTGTGCTGAAAATACGGTTTTCATGACGTAAGTTTTGAGCTTGCAACTGAATCTTTTTGAAAAGTCGTTGCAAATTGCATCGATTATTACGACCACTAAAGACTCTAAACTTTAAATAAGGTCTTCATGATGAGATCTTAATTATTCTTTTTTACTTACCTGAAAGATATTATATCAGAGTATCGAAATACGGAGAGCATGAACTGCCGTAAGGATGAGGTCCAGAAGCTAATGATATATTTGCTTAGACTTAAACAAATTGAATGTAATAGAAAAATAACAGCAATAGGGCAAACATTTAATTTAGGAAAATTGAAGAAAGAGTAATGTTTTATTTATCTATATAGAACGTTTGACTTCTCTTCGTGGGAAATGCTTGACTTTGCTGAATTTATTTGACATAACGTTATGTAATAACTTATATCGGGATAAGATGGGAAATAATGATATAAGTTAAAAATTATAGCCCAGAAAAACTCAACTGAAGTTATCGCTTTGGGAACAATTTGGGAACAAATCCCTGCTTTTTCTGGGAACAATTCGGGAACAAATGGGACAAAACGGTATAATTTGGGAACATCGAAGTTCAGAAAAATCTTCATTTAGTACGCAATAACACGATATAACACCAGGAAAAGTTCGATAAAACGGTCGGACTGCTGTTGGTAAGGATGAGGTCGGCAGTTCAAATCTGCCTAGCAGCTCCATTTGAAGCCTGATTTCGAAAGAAATCAGGCTTTTTTGGTACTTTTAAAAGTTTTTAACAAAACGGGTTTTGTTCGTGGGAACATTTGGGAACAAACAAGAATGATTCTCATTTGCTGCCTTTCAAAATGTGAGACATTTGCAGAAGCGGATCTGCGATCTCCGGCGAATTTTTTAGCAGCTGAATCAGCTGTTTCGTGGAACAATCCATGGGCAGTTGGGCGGCTGCTTTTTTGCTTTCTGGGGATGTTAGGAAGAACTGTGCTTCCATTTGCTGTGCCAGATGCTTGCGACTGCTATCCATGATAAGGTAATACAGCTTGATTTTTTTGCAGCAATATGGTATTATAAGTATACTATCTTATATCACTACGAGAGAATGCAGATGTTTTTCTTATACCACTACGAGAAAATACAGGTTACTGCAATAAGGTAGTACACCACAAGCTCTGCCCCAGCCGTCAAACGTGCTGGGGTATTCTTGTATCTAAATAAAAAAGTAGAGGGGGAAGTTCTTTGTCATTACGTTATACTTTAGGACTTGACATTGGCATTGCGTCTGTCGGATGGGCGGTGCTTGAAAATAATATTGATGGCGAACCGATTAAAATTGAGCGTTTAGGTGTCCGAATTTTTGATAAAGCGGAACAACCTAAAACAGGAGCATCATTGGCTGAGCCAAGACGAGAAGCGCGTGGTCAGCGCCGTACCATTCGCCGCAGACGGCACCGCAAAGACCGCATCAAACAGCTGATTCAACAGAATGGCATCATGACCCGCGTTGAAATGTCTGAAATGTTTGAACATTCTCAATTTGAAACTTCTGTCTATGAACTTCGTGTACAGGCATTGGAGCGTGCGCTGACGAAGCAAGAATTTGTTCGCGTGTTGATTCATCTGGCACAGCGCAGAGGATACAAGTCTAACAGCAAGTCAGAAGAAGCCAAGGATAAAGAAAATGGCAAAGTGAAGAGTGCGATTTCTGAAAACAAAAAGTGTATGGAAGAAAATGGGTATCGCACGATCGGCGAAATGCTTCTGAACGATGATCGATTTTGGGAATGCAACCCTGACGGTACAAAAATTTTTGTGCCGCATAATCATCCTGATGATTATCGAACAACCGTTGAACGGTCTATGGTAGAAGATGAAATTCGATTGATTTTCTCACGACAGCATGCATTAGGTGTACCTTATGCGACATCGGAATTTGAAGAAGCATATCTGGAAATTTGGGGCAGTCAGCGCAATTTTGATGAAGGCCCAGGTGGAAAAAGTCCGTACGGCGGAAATATGATTGAAAAAATGCTCGGACATTGTACGTTTGAAAAAGATGAACCGCGTGCAGCAAAAGGCAGTTATTCCGCAGAGTATTTTCGGCTTTTGCAGGATGTTAACCATCTGAGATTGGTAAAGAACAATGGAGAAAGCTGTGCTTTGACAAGGGAACAGAAACAGATTTATATTGACCTTGTTATGAAATCGGCAGCTGCTTCATATGCACAGCTTCGCAAAAAATTAGGACTGTCAAATGATATATCGTTTAATATGCTGCGGTATGGTTCTGATGAAATCGGAAAGGTTGAGCGCAAAAAGCTCGGTCATATGAAGTTCTATCATGAGATGCGCAAAGCATTAAATACGGTTCAAAAAGATGCGATTTCAACAGTATCATGGGAACAAAGGGACGAAATTGCTAGAATTTTGCTCTGTTACAAATCGGATGATAAGCGAAAAGCGCAATTGGAGAAGCTCGATATTCCGCATGAGTTTATTCCGGCACTGCTGACATTGTCCACCTCCAAAACAGCACATCTTTCTGCCAAGGCTTTACGGAAACTGATTCCACATCTGGAAAAAGGCATGACATATGCAGAAGCGTGCAAAGAGGTTTATGGAGAGCAGAAAAGCTCTATAACCAAGAAAAACAAACTCAGTTTGTTTGATATTGAGCCGATTAACAATCCGGTTGTTCGCCGTGCGGTATCACAGACCATTCGTGTTATCAATGCGGTTGTGCGGGAATATGGTGCGCCGGAGGTCGTGCGGGTAGAGCTTGCGCGTGAAATGGGAAAACCATATGATGTGCGAACGCAAATGACGAAAAAGCAGGAGGCAAATGCAAAGAGAAATGAAGAACTCAGACAGCAGATCAAGAAGATAAAAGGCGCTGAACCGACAGGACAAGATATTGTCAAGTTCAAGCTGTTTCAGGATCAAAATGGTGTTTGCTTGTATTCCGGTCAAAATCTTGATATAACGCGGTTGTTTGAAGCGGGATATGTTGATGTTGACCACATTATTCCGTACAGCATTTCTTTTGATGATAGTTATACAAACAAAGTGCTTGTTCGTTCTCCAGAAAATCGGCAAAAGGGTAATCGGATTCCGGCTGACTACTTTAAGAGTGACCCTGCGCGTTGGCAGAGATTTGAAACACTCGTCAATACACAGGTACACAATTGGAAAAAGAAGCGGAATCTTTTGACACAAGTGCTGTCGGAAGAACAGAAAAACGGCTTTAAGCAGCGCAATTTGGTCGATACACAGTATATCGCCCGTGTCATATATAACCTTATCAATGACCATCTGCAATTTGCAGAGACGGGAAAATACGATAAAAAAAGACGAACACAGGCGGTAAACGGTGCAATCACAGCCCATGTTCGAAAAAGACTAGGAATTCAAAAGATTCGAGAAGATGGAGACTTGCATCATGCTGTGGATGCGGCGGTTGTTGCCTGCGTATCACCGGGTATGATCCAGAAGATTACACAGTATACGAAGCATCGGGAATGCATCCGCAAAACAAAAGAAGGCTATCTGGATACAGAGACCGGTGAATTGATGACACGAGAAGCATATGATGCAAAATATTCTCCGAGATTCCCCGCGCCGTGGGAGCGTTTCCGTCAGGAGTTGGAAGCGCGGCTGAGTGATAACCCTGCTGAGGAGATTGCGCGGCTGCATCTGGCAACCTACGATTCGGAGGAAGAAATCAAGCAGGTATTTGTTTCGCGTAAGCAGACACATAAAATCAGCGGCGCTGCACATGAAGCAACGATTCGGAGCGCGAAGAAGCCCGGCGGCAGTATTTCTAAAAAACCTTTGACTAGCCTGAGCCTGAATAAAAAGACTGGCGAAATTGAGGGATATTATGCGCCGGAGAGTGACCGTCTGTTGTACGAGGCACTGAAAAAGCGGTTGGAAGAATTTGACGGCAATGCAGAAAAGGCATTTGCTGAACCGTTTTACAAGCCGAAGCGTGACGGAACGCGCGGTCCGCTTGTAAAAAAAGTGAAGATTTATGAAAAGAAAACGATTACGGTGCCAGTCGGCGGCGGCAATGCGGATAACGGCAGCATGATTCGTGTAGATGTCTTTTACGCTGAAGATGACGGATACTATTACGTGCCGATTTATACCGCTGATGTGATCAAAGGCGCACTGCCTAATAGAGCAGTAGTTGCAGATAAATCGCATGGCGAGTGGAAAGTTATGAATGATAAGGACTTTTTATTTTCGATGTATCCGAATGACTTGCTCTACATTGAAAGTCGAAAGGGGATAAAATTAAAGACAAAGAAAGGTTCTTCTAAACAGGAACAGATTGTAAGGAAAACAGGGCTTTATTATTTTAAGGGGCTGAATATTTCTTCCAATGCCCTATCTATCATTACACATGACCACAGCTATGAACAGTCGAGTTTGGGCGGAAAAACACTTTCCTGTCTCAAAAAGTACACTGTTGATGCATTGGGAAATTATTCGGAAGTTTCGCTGCCGGAAAAGCGCAAGCCGCTGAGAGGATAAGAAAGATGGAGTTTCGCAACATTGTTATCTCCAATCCGGCACGTTTGTCAATCAAGCACAACCAATTGTGCATTATGCAGGAGCGTGAAGCGCTGATTCCGCTTGAGGATATTTGTTCTGTGCTGCTGGAATCCAGACAGATTCAAATATCTGCGGCGGCATTGGAACGGTTGGCTGTCAGCGGCATTACGGTGTTTTTCTGTGATGAAAAGCACCTGCCGTCTGCACAGCTTGTTGCGATGAATCAATTCAGCCGTCAGCACAAAATGCTGTATGCACAGTTTGAGCTTCCGCGTCCGATACAAAAACAGCTGTGGAAATGTATTGTTCAGCAAAAAATCAATAATCAGGCGGCTTGTTTGCGATTGTCCGGTAAAGCCGGTTTTGAAGAACTGGAAAAAATGGTGCAGGCTGTGCGTTCCGGTGATGTCACAAATGTAGAAGCACAAGCGGCGGCATGTTATTTTCCCAAGCTGTTTGGACAAGGATTTACACGCAATGATGTATGCCTGCAAAATGCCGCGCTCAATTATGGGTATGCCATTCTTCGCGGTGCTATTGCACGAAATCTGGTCATGCATGGATTAGAACCGTGTATCGGTTTACAGCACCATAATCAGCTCAATTCATACAATTTGGCGGATGATTTGATAGAACCGTTTCGTCCGCTCATTGATTTATATGTTGCCAGCCTTCCGGACACAGAAGGTGATGAATTGACGCCGGCAATCAAACGAAGATTGTTCAACGCGACAAATCTGCTGATGCTTCAGAATGGCAAAAAGATGCGCGTGATGTATGCCATTGGTCGTTCGGCTGCGTCTTTGGCAAAGTCAATTGCAAATCAAGAAAATACATTGGAGCTTCCCACATTGATCGGACTGGAGGAAGGCAGGTATGAGTAGATTCATGCGAATTATGGTGTTTTTTGATCTTCCTGTAAAAACAAAAGCACAGCGGCGAGCCGCTGCGCAATTTCGCAATTTTCTGTTAAAAGACGGATACCACATGGTACAGTATTCCGTGTATGCCCGCATTTGCAATGGACCGGATTCGGTGGAAACACATCGAGCGAGAGTTTTACAGCATGTACCATTACACGGCGCGGTGCGCATGATGGTGGTCACGGAACGTCAATTTAATGCAATTGATCTTTTGATTGGCGAAGAAAAAACATGTGATTTGCCGCAAAACAGCAAACAATTGATGGAGTTTTGAAAAAAACGGTACAGACTTCTCATGCGAAATCTGTACCGTTTTTGCCTGTTTCCAAAGCATATCTATTGAGTTTTCAACGAATAGGCAGCAAAAACAAGCGTCCCGATATTGTCTGTTATACCACTACGAGAAAATACAGGGAACTACAACAGCAGTATAACAAAATAATGCAACAGCTTGGTTATACCACTACGAGAAAATACAGGGAACTACAACACATAAAATCATACGGTGTCGCACAGAACTGTTATACCACTACGAGAAAATACAGGGAACTACAACACCCGTCACGCGGTATGCTGGTTTTCGTGAGTTATACCACTACGAGAAAATACAGGGAACTACAACTGTACAACATTGAGCATCCGGACATCACTGGTTATACCACTACGAGAAAATACAGGGAACTACAACAACGAGCTTGGTGCACGTGGCGCGGTTGCTGTTATACCACTACGAGAAAATACAGGGAACTACAACCTCGTGTGAGGTGACGCGTAATTGCTCCGGGTTATACCACTACGAGAAAATACAGGGAACTACAACATCAGCTCATTGTACTGTTCTTCTGTGATTGTTATACCACTACGAGAAAATACAGGGAACTACAACGTATCAAGACAAAGGGCTCACAACGACTCGGTTATACCACTACGAGAAAATACAGGGAACTACAACCAACGGAATCACACGTACATGTACATCGCCGTTATACCACTACGAGAAAATACAGGGAACTACAACCTTCTTAACCTCTGCCGGAGTGTATTCGCTGTTATACCACTACGAGAAAATACAGGGAACTACAACTAGTTCCTCCAAAACCTGATGCAACAGTAGTTATACCACTACGAGAAAATACAGGGAACTACAACACGAGATATGCTTCGCAATTATTGTTGCCGGTTATACCACTACGAGAAAATACAGGGAACTGCTGTAAACTGCTATCGTTATCTACAATTTAATTGAGAATATAATGTATCACTACAAACATTATACTCTGCCCGCTATTATATTTTCTCTAGTATACTACAAAATCTTCCCAAATACAAGATTATATGTTCAATATCTCCTACCTCAGCAGAAAGCTATGCTTTGGTTTAATCACGCGAACAGCGTGAAAGACGGAAGAAACAACCACAATACCGAGCGCAAGAGCACCGGAAATTGCCACGGTGTTGACGCCCTCGGCGAGTGCTTTGGCGGTATCGCTGAGCACACAATAATACATGGTTTGATAAATGCCGTTTCCCGGCACAAGCGGAATGAGAGAAATGGTGAGAAAAATACTGGTCGGTGCGTGATGCATGCGCGCACTGCACTCGGAATACAAGGTAAATCCGACAGACGAGATGAAATAACTCAAAATATCATGATGCGGAAAAAGCAGGGTGCTCCCCAAATACAAAAACCAACTAATCATTCCGCCAATTGCGGCAAAAATGAGCTTTCGCCCGCGCAGTTGAAATAAAATACCGAAACAAAGACTGGCGAACAAACTGATAATGCTCTCATATAACAAGGCAGCCATATTATCCTCCTATCATAGCCAAAATACCCAGCGGGAGCGCCACGCCGACGGCAATGCCAACGGCAACAAGCAGCGCTTCTGTGAATTTGCAGATGCCCGCCATAATGTCTCCAGCGATTAAATCGCGGATGGCATTGGTCATAGGCAGACCGGGAACCAGAAACATAATGGAACCGATAATCATTGCGCGATACGTCTCAATCACATGCAGCTTCCAGCAGATGACCGCACAAGCCGCGACCCATGTGCCGCCGATGATGTTAGTAAACAGCAGATTGGCAGGCAGTGCCTGCAAAAATGTCATAATGCCCCAAAGGATAATACAGGTAAACAGACTGCATATTGCTTCGGAAATCGAGCCGTGAAACAGCAGCGTAAAGAAAAAGCCGATGCCGCCGGTGGCAAGACACAAATGATAGCGGTGAAATGGTTTGTCGTGGAGAATACAAACCAGATGTTCTCGGATTTGTGCATAGGTCATTGACGTTGCGCAAATTTCCCGACACAAGGTATTCAGTTGATCCAACCGTCCCAGATTGGTTCCGCGCCGATAAATGCGCAGAACACGCGTGACCGGATGAGAATTTCCGCGTACAAATGAGGCGATGATAGCGGTTGGTACGGCATAAATATTGGTTTCCGTTGCGCCATAGGCATAGCAGATGCGCGCAATGGATTCCTCGACGCGGTAAATTTCCGCGCCGTTTTCTAAGAGCGCCGCACCGATGTCAACGGAAATGTCAATCAATTCATTGGATGTCATAGCCGGCTCCTTTTTTGTTTGATATAAGATTAGTATACGAAAAAATGCGTAAAACAGCAACTATCAAAATTTTGCAAAAAAAGGGGTTGGCAGAGAAAGAAAAGTATGGTATAGTAATTTACATACTAAACATAGTAATTAACTAGGAAAAGGAGGGGCGGCAATGCGGCAAATACTTTGCTTTGGAGATTCCAATACATGGGGATTGGATGGAGACAGCGGAAAACGACTGCCGTGGGGCGTTCGTTGGACCAGTCTGCTGCAAGAAAAATTAGGGCAGCAGTATCATGTGATCGAGGAAGGGCTGTGCGGACGCACAACAATTTTCGATGATCCGCTGCGCGACGGCAGACGCGGCACAGAATTGCTTCCGATTTTGTTGGAAACACATGCGACAGTGGATGGTGTTGTTTTGATGCTGGGCACGAACGACTGCAAAACGGCATTTGGTGCATCGGCAGAAGTGATTGGAAAAGGGATCGAGCGGTTGCTCCGACAAATCCGCTATGCTGCACCGCAGGCGGAAATCCTGCTAATTTCTCCGATTTATCTGGGAGACAATGTTTGGAGACCGGAATGCGATCCGGAATTTTCGCAAGCATCTATTGTTGTTTCACAGCGTCTGCAGTCGGTTTATGAGACCATTGCAAAAAAATGGCATGTCGGATTTCTGCGCGCAGCAGACTATGCTGTTTGCAGCGCAAAGGATCAAGAGCATATGAATGCGGCGGGTCATGCCGCTTTTGCAGAAGCAGTTTCACGCGAAGTCCGGCAGCTGTTTGCAGAGAGACAAGCGGTTGGCGCAGCGTAAAAAAAGAGAACTGCCGAAGCAGTCCTCTTAAGATGTTGATTGTACAAGCGAAGAAATACCCTGCAGACACCGCGATATTTGCGCGCGGTTTAAAACCTGATCCGCCAGAGAATAATACTGTCCGAGGTCGTTGTCCTGTAAAATGGCATGCTTGCGCATCCAATACATAGCCAGACACGTGGTATCATCCAATTCTGTATATCCTGCTTGAATTTGTGCCAGCTGGGTTTTATCTGTTTCTGTCAGAGAGACATCTATTTTCCGGTCTGCGAGATAGCGCAGGAACAAGCGGCTGACAGAACCATAGGTCACGGTGTCCTGTGCAGAGACATCGTCAGAAATCAATGCGTGTTCCTGTGCCCAGGTTATCACAGCGGCGTCAGAAAGGCTTTGCGTGCCGCCTGCCATGCGATACAGGGCGCGCAGGACTTCTCCATAGGCTGCAGAGGCTTGTGCGCCGAATTCTGTGCGGGATTTTGCCTGCATATAGCCGTTTTCTGCGACAAATAGGGCACTTGCCTCCTCAAAAGGGTCGGTGATGTCGGAAAAATCATAACTTTCTGTTTGTTCGGCTGCTGATTTCCCAAATACATGGGCGTAGTAGTCGTTGTTCAGCACTTGTGTGGAAAACGAAAAAATATTGCTGACATACTGACAGTATGCTTGGACGTCGGCATCTTTGACAGGACGGGTATCATACGATTGTGCGGTACCGGTTTCCGCGTTGTAGCGGAAAGAATCCGTCAAATAACTTTGGTCAGCCAGCATGGCAACATGGGTGCTGTCAGACAAAATATCTTTTCCGGCGAGCAGGCGGGAATCGTAGGAAACACCAAACAGATTGAGCAGAGTCGGCAGAATGTCGATATCACAGCAATAGGTATCCACATCGACCGGCTGCATGTTTGGAATATAACACAAAAACGAATTGTGATATTTTTCAAATGTCGTGTCAATGTCCTTTCCGGCAAGCTCGTTGTATTGGCTTTCAGACAATCCATATGGATAATGGTCAGCGGTTAAAACAATCACGGTGTTGTCTGCCTGTCCTGCGCGTTCGAGTTGCTCGAACAAATCTTCCAAAGCATATTCCAGTTCCATGTTGCAGGCAAGATACGCCTGAACAGTTTCTGAATATGGCAGATTGCAGACGGCATCGCGGTTCTTGGCACTCATGGCGTTGTCCCAGTTGTACTGATAATGACCGGAAAACGTCATGTAATACGCGCAGAACGGCGTGCTGCTGTCCAGATACTCTGAGGCCGAAGCATCTATCATATCCTTGTCAGAGGACGGCCATGACAGCGGCATGTCCAGACCGCTGCCGACTGCCCGAAACGTATAGCCCATATTGGGGTGCGTGTGATTGCGATCATAGAATGTGCCGTAATAATTGTGATAGGCATAGGCGGGATATCCGCGGGAGGCAAAGACGTTGCCCATACAGTATGGCAGATAGTTGCTGCGGGAAACATCAAAGCTGGAAGCAGTCTTTGTGCGCGACATGTCCGGCATCAGCCCCATGCACAGCGCATATTCCCCGTTTGTCGTTGTGTTGGGAAAACTGCAATAGTAGTTGTGAAAGCGAAAACCGCCGTTTGCCAGCTTGTACAGCGCAGGTGTGCGCTGTTCGTCAATGACATATGGACTGAACGATTCGGCACAGATTACGATTAAATTATAATCCTTGGTGAGACCGGTGTATTGATTTTTATCGGTCGGCGCAATGGATGCGCAATACTGGTCAAGGGTAGATACCGGATCATGCTTGGCGCTGTCAGCCAATGCGGAAAAATCCAGCGCAGCATCTATATTGTCAGCGTCGGATGACGATTGCTCCGAATCGCCATCTAGGGCACTGGCGGTCAGTGTGACGGAGGAACCGCCCAGCTGTGCCAGACACTCCTCGAACATGGTAGCGGTGAGGCCGGCATGGCGCACGCTGCTTTCTGTGGACGTACTGGTATTGGTCAGCAGGCGATATACCGTGCCGCCGTCCAGCAGGCGCAGCGCGCCGCTGGTCAGCACACAGATACCTGTTAAAGCTCCTGCTGCGGGAAGCAGTGCTTTGCGCGTTAGACGCGGCAAAACGACGCGGCATGACCGCAGCAGATACCATGCAAGCGGAATCGGCAGGCACAGCGCAGCGACAGGAACAATTTGCTGGAAGATACCGTACACAACCTGTTCTTTGAAGTTGGTCAGTGCGTTCGCGCCGAGCGTCAGCTGGGACAGCGGCATAAAGCTGCCGAAGATACCGTGATAGACGCATTGCACCGCGCAGCAAACGCACAGAAAACTCAAACAAGTGAGCGCAAGGCGTCCGCCGATTTTGGACGGAAACAGCGAACTGAAGCAGGCGATTGCGCTTCCGATGCAAATGCCGAACAAAATCGGAAAGAGCACATGCGCATCTGCGGTGTGAAATACGCTTATGTGCAAAACCAGCTCCAAGTATGCGCCGCATCCGGCAAACAGCAGCCAAGCGGAAACCGCCGGATTATTCCGCAAGATCGTAAATGTGAATTTCCGCGTTTGTGACATAGGTTGCCTTCAAGTTGGACAGCTTCTGATAATGGTCGGTTGTGCCGTGAATTTTTTGTGCTTCGCGGCTGTCCCACAGCTCCAACAGGCACAGATCCTGCTCGGAATCCGTCGGATAATAGTAGTCGTATTTGCGGTTTCCATCCTCCGCGCGCGATGCCGTGTCGATGCCCTGCTCGACGATGTGACGGTAAAATTCTTCGCGCTTGCCGTCCTTGACGGTATAGCGAACGGTAACAAGAATGGGATTGCTCATAAGTGTCAGCTCCTTTTTTGAAAGTATCTTTAGTTTACCGTGAATTTGCCGCATTGACAAGAGGAAGTTTGCGAATTGTACATAGATAAATACCTATGAATAATCAAAAATATAGAAAGAAAAAATTATTTTATGGTTGAAAACCAAATATACCGGTGCTACAATAAAAGCACGAACGAAAATGGCAGAAACCTGCATGAAATCAATAAAACAGTCGGGGATGCATCATCCCGCCAAAGTGAGGAATTGTTATGAAAAAGATTGACCCGCAGAGCTGGAAGGCAGATATGCCGCTGTTCCGCGAAAAAGCGATTGCATACGCCAAGGGCGAGATTAAAAAAGCAGAATACAAAGGTTTTTCCGGCCGTTATGGCAGCTATGCGCAGCATGATCCGTCCAAAAACATGCTGCGTCTGCGTATGCCGGCTGGCCGTGTGACCGCGCAGAAGCTCGCATACATTGCCGAAGCCATCCGCAAGTACAATGTGCCGCGCGCACACTTTACCACGTGTCAGACCATTCAGCTGCACGACATGGACGCAGAAACGACCAGCGATATCATGGAAGGCGCTTTGGACGTCGGCATTGTCACAATGGGCGGCGGCGGTGATTTCCCGCGCAACACCATGTGCGCACCGCTCAGCGGCGTGCAGAAGGGCGAATATTTCGACGTTCTGCCGTATGCACAGGCGGTCGGTGAATTTGCAATGAACTTTATCAACGCAGAGCCGATGCCGCGCAAGCTTAAGGTTGGCTTTTCCAATTCTCCGGAAAACGTAACCCATGCGACATTCCGCGATATGGGATATGCCGCGCGTCCGGACGGAAAGTTTGATGTATACACGGCGGGCGGTCTCGGCAACAATCCGCGCTTTGGCGTCAAAGTGGCAGAGGCAGTAGAACCGGATCAGCTGCTGTTCTATCTCAAGGCAATGTGGGTAACCTTCCGTACTTATGGCGATTATCAGAATCGCGGTCATGCCCGCACACGCTATTTGCAGGAAATTCTCGGCGGCGCAGAGAAGTACAAGGAAGCGTATCTGGAAAAGCTCAAGGAAGTATACGCGTCGGGAGAGGATCTGACGCTGCACGTTGACCCGATTGTCTTTACCAAGACCGGAGACGGCAGCACGGTTTCCGACCCGCGCGTCATCGAGCAGAAGCAGGAAGGTCTGTACGCTGTCGCATGGCATCCGATTGGCGGTATGCCGACAGTAGAAGATCTGTGTGCAGTCAGCGATGCCATGTCTGCGATGGAGCAGGTAGAGATGCGCATTGCGCCGTACGAGACGGTATATATCATCAACCTGACCGGCACAGAGGCAAAGAAGATGCTGGAGCTGACACGCAGCACCGCAAAGACCGTCTTTGAGACCTCGGTTAGCTGCATCGGTGCATCGACCTGTCAGGTTGGCGTGCGCGACTCGCAGGCACTGCTGCGCGCTTGTGTAGAAGCTGTTCGAGAAGCAAAGATTCCGGACGGCGCGCTGCCGCAGATTCACATTTCCGGATGTCCGTCCTCCTGCGGCACGCATCAGATTGGAGAGATGGGCTTCCGCGGAGCCATCAAAAACAAACAGCCCGCCTATATGTTTTATCTGAGCGGCTGCGACCGGCAGGGAGAAGAGAAAATGGGTGCAGAGCTGGGAACGATTCTGGAAACCGAAATTCCAAGATTTCTCGTGGAGCTGGGACAGACAGTAGCTGCCAGCGGAAAGGACTATTTTGCTTGGAAAGCGGAGAATCCGGACGGCGTGGAGAAAATCGCGGCACCGTATCTCGCAGAGTAATTGTATTTGCATAACACAAAACGGACAGAGACCGAGACGGCTTCTGTCCGTTTTTTTGCAAAAAATAAAATTATAACAATCGTCCGTTTTCCTGCCCAAACAGCGTTTTGACAAGTTTTCCGTCTCGAATAAGCAGCACGTGCACCGGCGTGTATTCGTGAAAGCAGTTGACAATCACATGCGCCGCACCGCGCGATTGTCCGTCCCACAAGACGAGAACCGCGTCGCTGTAGCGAATGATGGATAGATTGCGCTGCAACGGTGCAGACTTATGATAGACCTGATAGTCCGGACGAAAAATTTTCATCGGCAGATGGTTGCGGCGGGCATATTCTTCCGCCAGTTCATCGGCACCGGAGGCACCGCCGGATACGATTTCGCTGACTCCGCGCGGGATGTAGGCTTCTAAAATTGGATACGCGTCCTTCGTCACGGAACGAGAACCGACGATGGCAATTCGCATGATTATCTCTCCCTCATACACATTCTGTCTGTACTATACCATAAATAAAAAAGCGGTTCAATATCTGCAGCGGCGTTTTCGAAATCTGGATGCACATGCAATGGCTGGACATGCCGCCAGACATGGGCACGCATAGAGTCCGGAGGCGGCGGAAAATCTAAAGAGGAAGGGAGAGGATGCGATGAACAGAATCAGAACGTGTTGGAGCGGTGTACTGGCAGCTGTTTTGCTGCTCTCGTGCACCGCACAGGCGGCGGATCTCATTGCGCTGGGCGTTCCGGCGGGTGTGCGCATGACAGCGGAAGGCGTTGTGATTTCCGGCATGTCGGAGCTGGATACACCGGCGGGTGCTGTGAGTCCGGGACAAGCGGCTGGGTTGGAAACCGGTGATATTTTGCAGGAAGCGGACGGCGTAGTCATTGATTCGAGCGAAACACTGGCGGACATTGTGCGAAACAGCGGCGGGTATCCGATTCAGCTTGCGGGACTGCGCGGCGATACCAAGATTTCCGCGGCAGTACAGCCGGTGCAAACCACGTCAGACGGCGCCTATCAAATCGGGCTGTTGATTCGGGATAGCATGGCGGGCATTGGCACGCTCACATATGTCGACCCGAAAAATGGGGCATTTGGCGCACTGGGACATCCGGTCACGGACGTTGACAGCGGGGCGCGACTGCCGCTGTCAACCGGCTCGATTATTCCGGCACAGGTCATTCGTGTTGAAATGGGAACGGCGGGAAAACCGGGAGAGCTGATCGGCACGTATGACTTTTCGACACAATTGGGACAGCTGGACGATAACACGGCGTGCGGCATTTTCGGCACGCTGACAAATCGCAGCCTGTATGCGGGACAACCGGTTTTGTCTACGGCGGAAGCTGAGGAGGTGCACACGGGAGAGGCGGAAATTTTGACCTGCGTTTCCGGCTCGCAGCCCAAGCGGTATGCCGTTGCAATTGAAAAAATCGCGCCGCATGCTGCGGACAGCCGAAATCTGTCTTTGCGCGTGACGGATCAAGCGCTGCTGGAACAGACGGGCGGCATTGTGCCGGGAATGAGCGGTTCGCCCATTCTTCAGGACGGGAAAATCGTGGGCGCTGTGACGCATGTGCTCGTCAATCACCCGAATCGGGGATATGGAATCCTCATTGGAAATATGCTGGAGGCAGCGGGATAATCAGAAAAAATCGAAGCGCGGCGCGTGTGCCGCGCTTCGAATGCTGTCTATGCCAGATAACGACAAAAATCACATAAATATAAAAACGTATATATCGCGGAAAAATTCGGAAAAATACGGTAGTAAAACCGAAAATAAGTTGAAAATACCGGATATTTTTTCGAAATATGTTGAGCGCGGGCGAAATGTTTTTATGAAAAAATGGGTGAAATTTATTGTCTTTTCCGAAAAATTGTGATACGCTGATGCTGCCGGAAAACGGTAAATTCTAACGGAAATGCTGGAAGGCAGGGAATGATCACATGGAGAATACGATTCGTGTATTGATTGCGGATGAAGATAAGGAGTTTTGCGCGATGCTGCGCGAAACGTTCTGTATCGACGAACGCATGGAGATTATTGGAACATACGGAGATGGAAACGGATTGGCGCAGCGCATTTTGCAGGATGCGCCGGATGTCGTGCTGATGGATCTGGTTTTGCCGGGGGTGGACGGTCTGACCGTTTTGCATGAACTGAACGAGGCAGAACCGGCGAAAATGCCCGTCATTTTTGTGGTGAGCAGCTTTGCATCACAGGAGACGACGGAAGAATGCAATGCACTGGGTGTCAGCTTTTATCTGCGCAAGCCGGTAGATTTACAAGCGCTGGCACAGCGCGTGTGCCGCTATGGCGGGCAGAGAAACTATGTGCGCTCGGCTGCGGTGCGCATCCCGAATGAAGAGCTGGAAATTGAAATGCGCGTGACGGATATCATCCATCAAATCGGTGTACCGGCACATATCAAAGGGTATCAGTATTTGCGCGAAGCAATTATTATGACCATTCACGACATGGAGGTAATCAATGCGATTACAAAGGTATTATACCCGACTGTCGCGAAAAAATTCAAAACAACATCCTCCCGTGTGGAACGCGCCATTCGCCATGCGATTGAAGTGGCATGGGATCGCGGCGATGTGGACACCTTGCAGGAGTATTTTGGCTTTACAGTGTCAGGCGCAAAGGGAAAACCGACAAACAGTGAATTTATCTCTATGGTCGCAGACCGTCTGCGGCTGGAACTCAAAATCGGATGAATGCAAAAAGCCGAAGACCGCGCGGTCTTCGGCTTTTTGCTTATCTGCAGTAATAATCGCTGGATAGTATTTGATTGTTCGCGGCGAGATACCGCGAAGTTCGTGTGTTCATGGCTGCAATCTCGGTCTGTGTGATGGTATGGTTGGGAAAGGTGTATGCGACTGCCCCGTTTTGATAGACGGCGTCGCTTGTAATCCAGCTGCCGTCGCTGAAAATCGCATATCCCGCATAGGTCTCGTCGAAAATATCATGTCCGAGGTATCCGGCGCAGTCCATGCCGAAGAGATTGAGCAGGGTCGGCGCCAGATCTGTTGTATTGCACGGCTTGGAGACGGTCATCGGCTGCATATCTGCAGACCAAATAAAACAGGGCGTGCGTTCTACAAGCAAATCAACGGGGACATGGGACAGCTCCCGCACGCGCTGCTGATCGTTCATCGTGTAAGCGTAGTGGTCGGTCACGCCGATAATCACGGTGTTTTGCAGCAAATTTCTCTGTTCAAGCTCTTGCAGCAGCTGCGCGAAGAAATCATCGAGCAGCCGGATTTTGGCATAGTAATACGGAACCTCGGAACAGCTGTCGCAGTTGGCGTACTGCGGGTACTTTTGCAGCGCATATGTGCCGACGGAATCTCCGTTTCCATACGGCATATGTGCATTGCGCGAGATGACAAAGTTGAAAAACGGCCGGTCTGTGGGCAGCAGCTTGTTTTGCAGCGCAGGATTCGTCAACACAAAACAATCCTCATATAGTTCGCTGGAAAAAGAATTGTTTGTGTAATCCATATAGCTGATGTATTGCTCGTACCCCATGGCAGGATCCATGACGCCGCGGCTGTAAAAAGACGGGCTGTTGTAATGGAATGCATTGGCGGTATAGCCGCTCGTCCGGAATTGATTGGGCAGGCTTTCGGAAAAATCATTTGTCTGATAGGAAGTCACGAGTGTTCCGTCGGTTGGAGAAAAAATGCCGGTGTTCATCGCAAATTCTGAATTAAACGTGCGCGCGCTGCCGTACAGCGGTGTGTAAAAATTGGTAAACTGGATGCCCTCCTGCATCAGCCGCGTGATGGTCGGCGCAGAATCCTGCGTAATTGTCCAATCATCGGCACTCTCCATCAATACCAAGATGACATTTTTTCCGCGCAGTTTTCCGGTCATGGAATTGGACGCTCCGGCGCTGCCGTAGGTGTTTAAATACGCGGAGACCTGTGCCCGTGCCTGCTCGGCATCGGTCTGGCACAGCGCGGGCTGCATAAAGTGCTCCGAAATATCATATGCGGCTGTTTGATATAATCCGGTCGCTTTGCAGACGCCGAGGGCATCATAGCGCGCGTTGTCCGGCGCGCAGAAGGACACCAGAGCGGCGGCAGTCAGTGCACCAAAGCACACCAACACAAAACGAAAACGGTTTGGCTGTGTACGTGGACGCAGTCGGCATGCAAGCAGTGACAACGCAAGCAATCCCGCTGCACCTGCGAGAAAACCAACAGATAAATAGGAAAACACAGAATTGGCAAATTCTGCACCGTCGCGCAGATAGGCAAGATCGCGCAGCCATAGAAATCGTTGGAAGATACAGAAATAACCGGCTTGTATCAACGCATAGCAAATGACAAGCAGGTTCGCAAGGGTGCCGAGCAGGCGGGCAGCAGCTTGCGGAAGCAGAGACAGCAGAGCCGTACATATGGCAGCCCATACGGCGGAGCAGAGAAGCGGAAAAAATGCCGCTGTGTGGGATATGCACGACACAAACAGTGCCGGTGCAAACCATGCGAGCCATGGCAACCCATATAATCGGACAACATAGCAGCGAGACAACACATCGCCTTCTTTCATAGGAGAATACTTGTATTATAGCCGTATTTCGCGCGGGACGTCAATTTTTATTCGCCCACCCTAGTAAATTGCCCTGCATTCATGGTATAATCAATAGTTAGAAGAAATGGAGGGCATACAATGAAGCTGATGGCAATAGATGGCAACAGCATACTCAATCGCGCCTTTTATGGCGTGCGGCTGCTGACCAACCACGAGGGATTGTTTACCAATGCGGTATATGGTTTTTTATCCACGCTGTTTAAATTACAGGACGAGCACAAGCCGGACCGTATTGTGGTATGCTTTGACGTCAGAGAAAAGACCTTTCGGCATAAAGAATATGCAGAGTACAAGGGAACACGAAAGGGTATGCCGGACGAACTGGCGCAGCAGCTTCCGCTCATTCGGGAAGTGCTGGACGCGATGGGAATCCCATATATGGAAAAGGCAGGATTTGAAGCGGATGATTTGCTCGGCACATTGAGCCGACAGGCAAATGACCATGGAGATACCTGTCTGATTGTAACCGGAGATAAAGACGCCCTGCAGTTGATCGGCGGCGGAACCAGCGTTCTGCTGTCCATCACGCGCAAGGGTCAGACCACCATTACAGAATACACAACGGATGTATTCCGCGAGCAGTATGGCTTTGATCCGATTCACATGATCGATCTCAAAGCACTGATGGGTGATACGTCGGACAATATTCCGGGTGTGCCGGGCATCGGAGAAAAAACCGCCATGGGACTGATTCAGAAATTTGGTTCTGTGCAGGCGGTTTATGAAAATATTGAGGATCCGTTTATCAAAAAAGGACAACGCGCGAAGCTGCTGGACGGCAGAGAAGCGGCGGACAAGAGCCTGCATCTTGTGACGATTGTGCGCGATGTGCCGCTGGCGTGCACTGCGGCGCAGCTGCCGGAAGTGCAAATGGACGAGACGGCATTGTATCGGCTGTTTACGCGTTTGGAATTTAAAAATTATATCACGCGGCTGGGATTGCATGCACCGGAAGAAGATGCTGTGCCAAAAAGAGAAATCGTGCACAAAGAGCTGCACAGCGGAGAGCAATTATTTGCGGCGATTGCGGACAAGCAGGAGCTGATTTTAACTGCTCCGCACTCGCTGGAGGCTGTCTGCGTGCTCTCGGAAGATACCGCCTACCTGCTGTGTGCCGATCAGGTCGGAACGCAGAGCTGGCACACGGTTCTGCAACAATTGTTTTCCGGAAAGTATCCGCTGACTGTGCACGACGGCAAGCCGTATCTTTTGGCGCTGCTGCAGGAAGGCATCCAAGCGGCGGATTTTGCCTGTGATACGGCGCTTGGCGCCTATCTGCTGGATCCGTCTGAATCCGGATACGGATTGGAAAAAGTGGCGCTTGCGTATTTGAATCAGGAACTGGCGCCGGTTTCGGATTATGAAGCGGAGGACGCCTTTTCTCCGCTCGGCGGGCGGGAAACTGCGCTGCGCACGCTGGCGGATCATGCGGCTGCCATACAGGAAATGGCACAGGAGATTGTGCGGAATATCAAAAAGCAAGGCATGTATGACCTGTTTCACACCATCGAACTGCCGCTGGAAGGCGTGCTCGCCTCGATGCAGTTTTATGGATTTCAAGCGGATGCAGATGCTCTGCGGGCGTTTGGCGATACACTGACACAGCGGATTGACGAGCTGACGACGGAGATTTATCGAGAGGCAGGACGGGAGTTTAACATCAACTCGACCAAAATGCTTGGTCAAATTTTGTTTGAGGAGCTGGAGCTGCCGGTTATCAAAAAAACCAAAACCGGCTATTCCACCAACATTGAGGTTTTGGAAGCTCTCAAGGGCTATCATCCGATGGTTGGCATGGTGATTGAATATCGCCAGCTGACCAAGCTGCGCTCGACCTATGTAGACGGCTTGCTTAAGGTCATCGGTGACGATGGACGCATTCACTCGACGTTCCAGCAGATGGTGACGGCGACCGGACGCCTCAGCTCCACCGACCCGAATTTACAGAACATTCCAGTTCGCACGGAACTCGGCAGTGAGCTGCGGCATATGTTTGTGGCAAAGCCGGGATGCGTGCTGGTTGATGCTGACTATTCGCAGATTGAACTGCGTGTGCTTGCGGACATCGCAAAGGACGAAACGATGATGCAAGCGTTTTGCAGCGGCACGGACATTCATGCCATGACGGCATCGCAGGTGTTCCATGTGCCGATTGAGGAAGTGACGGCGTCTATGCGCCGGTCATCGAAGGCGGTAAATTTTGGCATTGTGTACGGAATATCCGGCTATTCGCTGTCCAATGATATTGGCGTTTCCGTGAAAACGGCGACCGAATACATCAACAAATATTTGTCGGTATATCATGGCGTGCGAGAGTATATGTCGCGCATCAAGGAGCAGGCAAAGCAGGACGGCTTTGTTCAAACGGCGTATGGCCGCAAACGCTGGCTGCCGGAACTCAAGTCTAAAAACACGAACATTCGCAAGCTGGGCGAACGCATGGCACTCAATACACCGATTCAGGGCACGGCAGCGGATATCATCAAGATTGCCATGCTGCGCGTGTATCGCAGACTGCAGAAGGAGCACATGCAGAGCAGACTGGTCCTGCAGGTGCATGACGAACTAATTTTGGAAGCACCGGAACAGGAAGTAGAGCAGGCAAAGCGCATCCTCAAAGAAGAAATGGAAGCGGCTTGTCAGCTCAGCGTACCACTGACTGTCGATGTCGCATGCGGGCACGACTGGTATGCCGCAAAGGGTTGACGGTATGATTCTGTTTGTAGATTACAACGATGTATTTCGCGCACCCATGGCGGCAGCGCTGTACACACAGAAGCATGGCAGGCGGGCGTACAGCGCCGGTGTTTATGCAGAGGAAGGTGCACAGCTCGGGGACGCCATACGGCCGAAGCAGCTGCGCACCCATTTGGCACGGCAGCTGTCTGCGTCTATGCTGGCAAAAGCGGATGAAATTTGGTGTGTCACCGCAGCGATTGCGCGGCACCTGACGGAAGAGCATCCGGAGGCGAGCAAAAAAATTCATGCGTTGCCGGAGATTTCTGATCCGGCAGGAAGCGGGCGCGACGGTTATGCGCGGTGCGAACAGCGCATTCGCCGCATTGTGGAGGAAATGCCATGACAGATATACAAATCACACGGTTTGAACAATCCCATGTCCAAGCCGTTGCGCAAATAGAGCAGGCGTGCTTTGCCGATCCGTGGACGGAGGACGGGCTGCGCGAGGAGCTGGATAACAGCTGTGCGCGGTTTCTCACGGCGGTGACGGCGGACGGCACCGTGGCGGGATATATTGGCTGTCATACCGTGCTGGACGAAGGCTATATTGCCAATGTGGCGGTGTCGCCGGTATTTCGCAGACAGGGCATCGGCAGACAGCTTGTCCGGACGCTGCTGGAGCGCTCCAAAGATCTCGCGTTTGTCACACTGGAGGTTCGCGCGTCCAATGCGGCGGCAATCGCCCTGTATACGGAGTGCGGGTTTCAGTCCGTCGGTGTTCGCAAAAAGTTTTACAGCCATCCGATAGAGGATGCGCTGCTGATGACAGTATTTTTACAGGCTGAATAAAGGAAAGAACGATTATGAAGATTTTAGCAATCGAATCGTCCTGTGACGAGACCGCAGCGGCGGTCATTGAAGACGGACGAAAGATTTGTTCCAATATTATCAATTCGCAGGCGGAAGAACACGCGCTGTATGGCGGCGTCGTGCCGGAAATTGCAAGCCGTGGTCACGTAGAAGCGATTTCCGGCGTAGCACAGGCCGCTGTGCGTGAAGCCGGTCTCACGATGGAGGAAGTGGATGCCATCGCGGCGACATGTGCGCCGGGGCTGATTGGTGCGCTGCTGGTCGGCTCTAATTATGCCAAGTCGCTGGCATGGGCACTGCAGAAGCCGTTTATTCCGGTGCATCATATTCGCGGTCATATCGCGGCAAATCTGTTGGCGTTTCCGCAGCTGGAGCCGCCGTTTCTGTGTCTGTCTGCGTCCGGCGGATCGTCCATGATTGTGCTGGTCAAAGACTATACGGATATGGAAATTCTCGGCGGAACGCGCGACGATGCCGCAGGCGAAGCGTTTGACAAAGTCGCCCGCGTGCTGGGTGTCGGTTATCCGGGCGGCCCGAAGATTGACAAACTGGCGCAGGGCGGCAATCCAAAGGCGTATAAGCTGCCGCATTCGCATGTGGATGGTGCGCCGCTGGACTTTTCGTTTTCCGGTCTCAAAACAGCCGTCATCAATCTGGCGCACAATGCAGAGCAGAAGGGAGAACCGCTGGATCGCCATGACCTCGCGGCATCGTTCCAGCGGGCGGTCAGCGATACGCTGGTGCCGCGCCTCAAGCTCGCTGCAGAGCAGACCGGCGTGTGCCGTTTGGTCGCAGCCGGCGGTGTGGCGGCGAATTCTCAACTGCGTGCAGACCTTGAAAAAATGGCAGAGGGATTCGGCGTGCCGATTTATATGCCGCCGCTCAGTCTGTGCGGCGACAATGCCGCGATGATTGGCGCACAGGCATATTATGAATTTCTTGCAGGAAATACCGGCACAATTTGGCAAAATGCCTTTGCTACAGCGGAAATCTCGGAGAAAATCTGTCAAAAGAACGGAATTGCAAAAAGACGGGCAAAAAGGTAGAAAAGTTTGACGAAAAGGTGTAAAATGAAAGAGAACTTCCAAAATTCTCTCTGAAGAATTTCAGAGTACCCTGTTTGGATGAAATAAAAAATCGTGCAGGATTGCGCGAGTGAAAATTCAAAGCAGCTGCGGGCGAGCGGAAACAGCCGCCGCGCACGGTACATAAGCAGGAGGAGACGATCCGTCATGGAAAAGATTAAAATGACCACACCGCTCGTCGAGATGGACGGCGACGAGATGACCCGTGTCATCTGGCAGATGATTAAAGACGAGCTGATTTGCCCGTTTGTAGATCTGAAGTCCGAATATTATGATCTGGGACTCAAGCATCGAAACGAAACCGATGATCAGGTGACCGTTGACTCGGCAGAGGCAACCAAGAAGTACGGCGTTGCCGTCAAGTGTGCAACCATCACACCGAATGCAGCACGTATGACCGAGTACAACCTTAAGGAAATGTGGAAGAGCCCGAACGGCACCATTCGTGCCATTCTGGACGGCACCGTATTCCGTGCGCCGATCCTCGTCAAGGGTGTCGAGCCGTACGTCAAGAACTGGGTCAAGCCGATTACCATTGCGCGTCACGCATACGGTGACGTATACAAGGGCGTCGAGATGAAGGTTCCGGGCCCGGGCAAGGTAGAGCTGGTGTACACCGCGGAGGACGGCACGGAGACGCGCGAGACCGTGCATGATTTCCAGTCCGCAGGCATTGTACAGGGTCAGCACAATCTGGTTCCGTCTATTGAGAGCTTTGCGAGAAGCTGCTTTGGCTTTGCTGTTGACACCAAGCAGGATCTTTGGTTTGCAACCAAGGACACCATTTCCAAAAAGTATGACCACACATTTAAGGACATTTTCCAGGAGATTTACGACAACGAGTACAAGGAAACCTTCGAGAAGATGGGTCTGGAGTATTTCTACACGCTGATTGATGATGCTGTAGCCCGCGTCATTCGCTCCAACGGCGGCTATATCTGGGCGTGCAAGAACTATGACGGCGATGTCATGAGTGATATGCTGGCAACGGCGTACGGCTCTTTGTCTATGATGACATCGGTGCTTGTTTCCCCGAAGGGCGTCTACGAGTACGAGGCAGCACACGGCACCGTACAGCGCCATTACTACAAGCACCTGAAGGGCGAGGAGACCTCTACGAACTCCATCGCAACCATTTTTGCATGGACAGGTGCTCTGCGCAAGCGCGGCGAGCTGGATCAGCTGCCGGAACTGTCCGCATTTGCTGACAAACTGGAAAAAGCTTGCATTGACACCGTAGAATCTGGTAAGATGACTAAGGACCTTGCACTTATCACCAAGTTGGAGCATGTCACAACTCTGAATACGGAAGGCTTCATCAAGGCTGTCCGCGAGACGCTGGAAGCTTCTCTGTAAGAGGAATATCAGGAGGAGTAATCAGTGGCTAACACAAAAAACGTATCCAAAGCAGTCGTGAACCGCCTGCCGCGGTATTACCGCACGCTTCGGGAGCTTGCCGATCAGGGCATTGGACGCATTTCGTCTAAGGAACTTGCCCTGCAGATGGACCTGACTGCCTCACAGATCAGACAGGATTTGAGCTGCTTTGGCGGCTTTGGTCAGCAGGGATATGGTTATAGTGTAGATAAGTTAATCGTGGAGTTGGAGCGCATTCTCGGTGTTGCCGGAAGCCAGCGGGCGATTTTGCTCGGCGTCGGCAATCTGGGACGGGCACTGCTGCGCAACTTCGATTTCTCCTACTGCGGCGTTCGTCCGATTGCGGCATTTGACACCGCACAAACGGTTGTGGGCAGCGACTTCCGCGGCATTCACGTACATGCTCTGCAGGAGCTGGAAGAATACTGCGAGCGCGAACGGCCGGACATTGCGGTTCTGTGCGTGCCGGCGGATAAAGCGATGGACATGGCACAGCGTCTGGTTAAGAACGGCATTCGCGGCATCTGGAATTTCTCTAATGTCTCGATGAAAGAGGATGTGCTGGGCGTTCCGGTACAGGATGTTCATTTTTCCGATTCGCTCATGACGCTTTGCTACCGCATGAAAGACACCGATCCGTTTGACGAAATAAACGAGATTGAGTAAAACATACCATGCAAACCTCCCGCGGGTGAAAACCTGCGGGAGATTTTTTCGCGTAAAAAAATGTATCACCTTCTGGTTGTCCCTGCGATAGTATGGGAATGAAAAAATTGAAACAGGAGGAATCTGTTATGTGCAACAACTGCAACAATGGCTTTGACTGCTGGTGGATTCTCATCTTGATCCTGCTTATTTGCTGCGGTGGGTCCGGCTGCGGCGGCTGGAACTGTGGCTCCTGCGGCAATTGCGGTTCCTGCGGCTGTGGCGGCTGTGGTGGCTGCGGTTCCTGCGGCGGCTGCAACAATTCCTGCGGCGGCTGCGGTGATTGCTGCTGACAAAGCGTGACTTTCCTGTGAACTGTTGCTCAGAACATTGCATCGCGCCATTTTCTGTGTTAAAATGATAAAAAACAAAGGAAAGTGTGTTTTCATCCATGGCTAAAAATAAGATAAAATTTTCAGAGGACAAAAAGTATCACAAGTGGCGCCGTATCGGCTTTTATTGCCTGTATGCAGCCATTGCATTGGCAGTTGTCTGCGTTGTGCTGGGGCAGGTGTTTGGTATGGACAGCAAGCCGTGCCTGTATTCCGGCTATGCGGCAATCGTGCTGGTCATCTGGTTCTATCTCATCAACTTCTTCAAGTGGCGCTGCCCGAACTGCCACAAGACGCTGCCGCTGCTCGGACCGGTGCTGGAGTGCCGTGTATGCAAGCATAAGTTTGTTGATGACAAGGGCAATCAGGTTTGGTAACAGGAATGAAAATGCGGTACGGTTTTTCGTACCGCATTTTTTATGCCCAGTAAAATAAGACAAAAAAATCCGCAGAGCTTTTTGAGCACTCTGCGGATTTTTGCGTGGAATTTAGAAATTTTGATAGAACAACCCGTGCTGATTGCAGTACCAGACGAGAATGCCGTGGCGAAAGTACGGCAGGCGGGTTTCCATGTTCCACTCCGGATATAGTTTTCGCGTCACGACGGTATCTCCGGTGAGCAGCGTGACGAAAGCAATCGAATGCTCTTTGGTCATGGGGTGATCGGAAATCACATGCCACTCGTTTTCCAGCTTTTCCAGCGTGAGCGTTTGGCTGTCAGATGCCTTTTGCGGCGTGAGCGGGAGCAGCTTCTTGCCGCAGCAGCTCACCTGTGCTTCGCCGGAAGCGGTGATGAGATTGCCGCATGTGGGGCAGATATAGAACAGCAGCTTTTTCATGTTGCCTGCCAAAACGCGGCGCGTGGGCAGCTGTCCGTCCAACAGGGCGGACAAATCCAACTTGAGGATTTCTGAAAGCTGCGGCAGCAGGGATAAATCCGGACAGCCTAATCCGCATTCCCACTTGGAAATGGTCTTGTCACTGATGTTCATTTTGTCCGCAAGCTCCTGCTGTGTGAAGCCGTGCTCACGGCGGGCGGCGCGAATGAGTTCGCCGATTTTCTTTTGATTCATGATATAAACCTCCTGCGCTTATCATACCGCAAGTGGAGACAAAATCCAATCTACGCTCCGCAGAGTTCTTGAAAAGCTGGACAAAGTATGATATATTGCTATGCGGATTGAAAAGGAGCGGGATTTTCATGAACATAGAACAAAGCTTTGCAATCAAAGGCGACATTTGTTTTTGCAAGACGAAAGACCAATGGACAACGATGGAAAACGCCTACGCCGTGTGCGAAAGCGGTATTTCTCAGGGCGTTTTTGCGCAGCTGCCCGAGCAGTATGCGCATTTTCCGGTATACGATTTTACCGGAAAGCTGATTATCCCAGGCTTGGTGGATCTGCACATGCATGCACCGCAGTATGCGTTTCGCGGCATGGGTATGGATTTGGAATTGATGGATTGGCTTAGTCAGCAAACATTTCCGGAAGAAGCAAAATATGCAGACCTTTCCTATGCCGATAAAGCATATACGATTTTTGCGGACAATGTCAAGCATAGCGCGACATCTCATGCGTGTCTATTCGCCACGCAGCACCGCGCGGCGACGGAATTGCTGATGGATCGCATGGAGCAGACGGGACTGATCAGCTTTGTCGGCAAGGTCAATATGGATCGAGAGGCACCGGATAACCTGCGGGAAAGCAGTGCAGAGGCATCCGCACAGGAGACCCTGCGTTGGCTGTACGAAATCGCAGGAAAGTATCAGCGCACGAAACCGATACTGACACCGCGCTTTATTCCGTCGTGCACGCCGGAGCTGCTCGCAAAGCTGCAAATCATCCAGCAGGAGTACAAGCTGCCGGTGCAGTCACATCTGTCGGAAAATACGGGAGAAATTGCGTTTGTACGTGAACTTTGTCCGGATGCAAGGTTTTACGGCGATGCCTATGATGCCTATGGTCTGTTTGGCAGACAGCATCCGAAAGAACACACCTATCCGGCGATTATGGCACACTGTGTGCACTCGACGGAGGAGGAAATCAAGCTGCTGCGGGACAACGGCGTGTTTGTCGCGCACTGCCCTGCATCCAACACCAATTTGTCGTCGGGTATCGCGCCGATTCGCCGCTACTTGGAAAATTATATGCATGTGGGCTTGGGCAGCGATATCGCGGGCGGTCACACGGAATCAATATTGCGGGCGGTCTGCGATGCTGTGCAGGTTTCCAAACTGTATTGGCGGCTGGTTGATGACGGTGCCGTGCCGCTGACGTTCTGTGAAGCGTTTTATCTGGCGACCAAGGGCGGCGGTGCGTTCTTTGGCAGCGTAGGCAGTCTGGAGCGCGGGTATGATTTCAGCGCTGTTGTGCTGGATGACAGCAGCTTGCGGCATCCGTTTGCGCTGACCATTCCCCAGCGCTTGGAGCGCGCGGCGTACAGTGCGTTGGATGCGTATGGCATCTGTGCAAAATTTGTATCCGGCACGCTGCTGTTTGACCGCACGCATTCAAAATAATCCCATCGCTTTGGCGTCGGGATAGACGGCGAGCAGATATTGGACACCAAGGCGCGTTAATAGTTGCGCTTTGGCTTGCAGGGTATCCGCGTCATCAAATAAAACGAAATGCGCCTGATCGTCTTTGGTATAGGTAAAGTATTTGGCGCATAATTCGCGCGAGAAAAAGACCGCAGAACCGGTAGCCGTCCGCAGTGCTTGAAATTGCTTGGCGGTCAGCACTGCTCCACTGGGAGACGCGCAGGGAAGCGGGAAATCCATACAGGTGCAGGTGAGCTGTGCGGCGAGCCGATGCTCTCCAAAGCGCGAGAGCAAATTGGAAAAATACTCCTCCAAGCTGCCGCCGGAAATGACGGTGTCCGCGATGACTTGCGCATGCGGCGCGTAGTCTGCCAGCGGGAGCGGAACGAACAGCGTGAGGTTTTGCTGCTGCGTCTCGCGATTCAAACAAGCCGTCAGCTCTTGCAGCAGCGGCCGCTCAAAATCCGCCAAAATTCCCGTGCAGTGCCGGTTTTGCGCGGCACAGACTGCTTCTCGCGCGAATGCGGCGCAGTGCTTGGGAATGCCGCGGCTGTCCGCGATGCCGAGATAATCGCCGCGGGAACCGGCGGGCAAAGCGGTCAGAGAAAACGTCCCTTCTTCGGACAGGCGGGAGCAAAAATGGACACAGGAAAAGCCGGCTTGTCTGGTCTGCTGGGCGTCCGCTCCGGCGGCTGCAATCATCCAATGAATGTTTGATGTCATGCGATGTCCTCCCTTTGTTTTTTGCGTGTCTTTGGTTGCAATTTAGACGGAAATCCAGTACACTATATGAGGTGATTACATGAAAACAATATTTGGCCCGGCGGGCAATGCAGTGTCCTTTGCACAGGCGGGCTTTCAGGCGACGAAAGATGCGCCTGCATGGATCGCTGCAAAAGGTCTGACTGCGTATGAGTATCAGTGTGGACGCGGCGTTCGCATTGGGTCAGAAACTGCAGGTCTCATCGGACAAGAGGCGCAAAAGCATGGTATTCAGTTGTCGCTGCATGCGCCGTATTTTATCAATTTGTCCACCGATGAGGCGGAAAAGAAACAGAAGAATATTGGCTATGTGTTGGAAAGCTGCCGTGCGGCGCGCGACATGGGCGCAGACCGCATTGTCGTTCATACCGGCGGCGTGGGCAAAAAGCGCACGCGGGATGCCGCGATGGCAAACAGCCGCGTCAATGTCCGCGAAATTTTGGCGGCAAAAGAAGATGCGGGCTATACCGACATCACGATTTGTCTGGAGACGATGGGAAAAATCAACGTGATTGGCACCGCACAGGAAATCATGGAGCTGGTTGCGCTGGATGATCGGCTGCTGCCGTGCATTGACTTCGGGCATCTCAATGCGCGCACACACGGCGAGATGGCGACACGAGAAGAAGTTGCCGCTCTGTTTGATTTGATGGAACAGACCATCGGCATCGAACGGGCGAAAATCTTTCACAGCCATTTTTCTAAAATTGAATACAGCAAGGGCGGAGAAGTCCGCCATTTGACATTTTCTGATGAAATCTATGGTCCGCCATTTGAACCGATCGCCGCGGAGACGGCGGCGCGCGGCTATACACCCAGATTTATCTGTGAGTCTGCCGGCACGCAGGCGGAAGATGCCGTGACCATGATGCATATCTATCAAAACTATATGAAGCAAACCGGTTGAATCAGAAGCAGAATCGAGGCAATTTTTTTATGCTGAAGCAAATTCAGGAAGCCCTGCGCCAGGCTGATTTTGACGCAATTTTGATTACCAGTCCGCAAAACCGACGCTATGTGACGGGATTTCCGTCCTCGGCAGGCGTTTGCGTGGTGACAGAGAAGAGCGGGTATCTGTTTACGGATTTCCGCTATATTGAAGCGGCAAAAAAACGCGTCCGCGCGGGCATTCAGGTGGATATAGTGCGCCGGTCTTATGCGGCGATGGTCAATGCGGTGTGCCAGCGCGATGGCGTCAAGACGATTGCATTTGAAGAAGGATTTATGACCTGTGCGGATCATGCACAGTGGGAACCGGCGCTGATGGCAAAGATGCAGCCGATGGGCTCGCTCATCAGCGACCTGCGCGAAATCAAGACGGAAGAAGAAGTCGCGTGCTGCGTCAAGGCACAGCGCATCGCAGAGCGCGCACTGGCAGAGACACTCAATGACATTCACGCCGGCGTGACGGAAAAACATATCGCGTCGCTGCTGGAATTTCGCATGCTGGACTACGGCGGAGAAAAGATGTCGTTTGATCCGATTGTGGTCTCCGGCAAAAAATCGTCGATGCCGCACGGCGTTCCGTCGGAAAAAATCATCGAGGACGGCGATTTTGTCACGATGGATTTCGGCTGTACGTATGAAGGGTACTGCTCGGACATGACGCGCACCGTCGCTGTTGGCCATGTGACGGAGGAAATGGATAAGGTTTATCACATTGTGCTTCGCGCGCAGGAAGCCGGCATTGCGGCGGCGAGACCCGGCATTACCGGCGCGTTTGTCGATAAAGCAGGCCGCGATATTATCGAGGCAGAGGGATACGGTGCCTGCTTCGGCCACAGCTTTGGTCACGGCATAGGCATTGACATTCATGAGCTGCCGTTGGCTGCGCCGCGCTATGAAAAAATTCTGTGCGCCGGCAATATTATTTCGGCAGAACCCGGCATCTATATTCCGGAAAGATTTGGCGTTCGTATTGAAGATATGCTGTGCATTACGCCGGATGGATGCCGAGATTTGACAAATGCGCCGAAACAGCTGACAATTTGTAAGTAAGGCTTGCAAAAGTCGATATAATAGGGTAGAATAATAAGAGATTTACTGAAAATTTATAACTTGTTTTATATGGAGGAATTGTTTTATGCAGGCAGGCGAATTTCGTAACGGTGTTACCTTCGAGCTGGACGGCAATGTATTGCAGGTCATTGAGTTCCAGCATGTAAAGCCGGGCAAGGGTGCCGCTTTCGTTCGTACCAAGATGAAGAACGTCATTACCGGTGCTGTTACCGAGCGTTCTTTCAACCCGACCGATAAGGTAGAGGAAGCTTTCGTAGAGCGCAGAGACATGCAGTATCTGTACAACGACGGCGATCTGTACTACTTCATGGATACCGAGACCTATGAGCAGGAGCCGGTTTCCAAGGAGACTCTGGGCGATGACTTCCGTTTCGTAAAGGAAGAAATGATGTGCAAGATCCTGTCCTACAAGGGCAAGGTATTTGCTGTTGAGCCGCCGATGTTCGTAGAACTGGAGATCACCGAGACCGATCCGGGCTTCAAGGGCAACACCGCAACCAACACCCTGAAGCCGGCTATCGTAGAGACCGGTGCTGAGGTTAAGGTTCCGCTGTTCATCGATCAGGGCGAGAAGATCAAGATTGACACCCGTACCGGCGAGTATCTGGCACGCGCAAAGTAAAAACATAATCAGCTGACTGTACAGCATTGATCCGAAAAGGAGGAATGGAACCATGACTGTAACCGAACGTGTTGCGTATATTCGCGGCTTATTTGAAGGTTTGGAGATCAACGTGGATAAAAAGGAAGGCCGTCTGTTCAAGGAGATGATTACACTTCTCGAGGATATGGCACTGTCCATCACCGATCTGGAGGAAGAAAACGATGCATTACAGGGTGTTCTCGATGCAATGATTGAGGACATTTACGATGACGATGATTCGTACGATGAAGAGGACGTCGACGAGGACGATGCAATCTATGATCCGGACAATGAGCTGTTTGAGGTTGTGTGTCCGAGCTGCGGCGAAGAAATTTACATCGACGAGGCAACGTTGGAGCAGGGCAATATTTCGTGTCCGGCATGCGGTGAAGAGTTGGAGTTTGACATGTCTTCTCTCGATGAGGACGAACCGGCAGATCCCGATGCGGTTCCGGCAGATGATTTTGAAGATGCCGATATACCGGAAGGTGATCTGACAGAGATTTCCTTCGAGGAAGAAAACATTCCGGAAGATGATATTCCGGAGGATGAGGAAGACGACGACTGACGCTGATTGAAAATTTGCAAGGATCGCATGGCTGCCCGCGTGGCCATGCGATTTTTTGCCGAATAACAATGGAAAATCACGGTAAAAAAGTGTATGATAAAGACAGATAGGAAGGAGGGGCTGCGATGACACTGGCTGAGGCGATTGTCCGCGCAAAGGCAGGAGAGCAGGACGGCTTTATCTGTCTGTTTTGGCATACGGTGCCGCATGTTTGGCTGGCTGCGGCAATGTTGGGATGTTCCAAGCCGGGTGAAGCTGTCGTACAGATTTACAGGGATGCAATGGCATCGTTGGACTCTTTGCGCTCCCCTAGCGATCTGCGCGTATGGATTGGCACACGGGCATATGCGGTTTTGTTGCGGCAGGAGGAGAGAGAGGGGACGGAAATCCCATCGCTGTCAGATGCTGCGCAGGCGGCATATTCGTTGATGGGCAAGCTCCCCCGATTGGAACGGCTTGCGCTGCTCGTTTTGTGCGGAGAGGGATGCTCTGCGCCGCAGGCGTCGGAGATTTTCTCTCAGCAGGAGATTGAAATCAAACGAGCGCTGCGGCGGGCGCGTCAGCAGCTCTCGGAACAGATGAAGCAAGCGTATCCGGCTGTCAGCTGCAATATGAACGGGCTGATTGCGCTGCTCGCACAGATGCGCACAGAACAGACGGAGGCTGACAAGGCGCAGCTGCAAGAGATGCTGTGCTGTGTGCAGACCGGCGAAGCCTATACACAGCCGGAAGCTGCGGAACAGCCGATCACAGCCGATCATGCGGACATAGAGGACAAATCGGAAGAAAAAAGCGGATTTTTTCATAAGTTATTCCGTTCCCACCGATTTGGATAACAGGATTTTCGGAACGGAACGAAGGGTCTCCCTGCGTTCCGTTGCTTTTTGAGCGGAAAGAAGGAGTGGCTGGAAATCAAGACACAACATTGGGATACTGCTGACAAATCAAACCATTACGATGCAATAAAATTTGCGGCGACTTTTTTGGTCGTTTTGGCGCATGCATCCAGAATGTATACGGGAACCGGCGTGGTCATTCCATACAATGCCAGCGACGGACTCAATCATTTGACCAATATCATCTATTCGTTTCATATGCCACTGTATATGTCGGTTTCCGGTATGGTATATGCGCTGTGCATTCATGACTATCAAAAATATCAGGACACTGCACGGTTTTTGAAAAACAAAGCGGTTCGTCTGCTGATTCCGTATGTGTTTTTTGGCATTTGCTATGTAGCACCGGTCATGTGTCTCTTGGGTTTTACCGACCAATCCTATCTGCGGTACTGCTGGGACGGCATTGTTCTGGCGCACAATAACAGGCATCTTTGGTATATCATTGCCCTGTTTGAGGTGTTTGTCGTGTGCGGCGCAGTCAAAGCTGTGGTGGAAAACGTGATGCCGCACGGCTCGCATGCCGGCAGAAAGATTTTGCGGCATCCGATTGTGTGCGTCCTGACCATTGTGCTGCTGTTTGCCGTTTCTCATGAATCCGGCAGAGCGCCATATTTCTTCTCGCTGAGCAGCTGTGCATTTTACCTGATATTTTTCTATTTCGGATATTGTTTTCACACGCAGTATGACACCGTGATGAAATATCTCAAGCATCCGGCGGTCATTGTGATTTGTCTGGCGGCATTGGTTGTGCTCAGCGAGCAGACGGATTGGCACATGCGCATGATAAAAGCACTGTTCGGCGGCTGCTTTGCCATCGGCGCAACATATTATATGCCCAAGCACATCATGCAGTGTGCATGGGTCAAAAAGCAAATCAAGAATGGATTTGGCATCTATCTGTTTCATCCAATGATTATTTATGTGCTGTATGTCTGGCTGGGACAGCGGGATATACAGCCGTGGGTATTGTGTATTGGCATTGCTGCCGCGGCATATCTGGCATCGGATTATTTGACGCGGCTGCTGCGCCGGTGCGGATTGGGTGTTCTGATTGGCGAAAAATAAATCCGCAAAATGATATAGGAGGAAAGTATTATGTCTAAGACAAAAGAAGTTCAGCAGCAGATGATGGCTGCAATGAAGGCAAAGGATGCAGAACGCAAGGCGGCGCTGTCGCTGCTGCTGTCCGCCCTCAAGGCAAAGGCAAAGGACAAGCGTGAAGATCTGACCGAAGAAGAGGAGAACGCCATCATCCAGAAGGAAATCAAGCAGACCCGCGAGACAATGGAAGCTGCTCCGGCTGACCGCGATGACATTCGCAAGGAATGCCAGTATCAGCTGGATGTCTATAAGGAATTTGCTCCGGCAGAAATGAGCGAGGAGGAAATCCGCAAGCTGGTACAGAGTGTTCTGGATCAGCTGGAAATCACTGCACCGACCATGCGCGATAAGGGACCGGTTATGAAGCACCTGATGCCGCAGGTAAAGGGCAAGGCAGACGGCAAGCTGGTCAACAAGATTGTTGGGGAGATGCTGCAGGGATGAAGCGCCTGATTTTTATCGGAGAGCATATCAAGCAGGCGGCAAAAGTTTTGTTTGCGGAAGATGACCGCTACACGCCGCAGATGGCGGCGCGGTGGCCGGAACTGGAGGTCACGGTGCATCATGACGGCAGATATGCCGTTTGGGTCAATCTCATGGATGACGCCGAGCTGCTGCAGGATACCATTCCCGATCACAAGAATCTGGTGCGGCAGATTGCAGGCTTTGCGGATGAAGTCATTGAGGACTGAGAGAACAAATGAGAGCAGCGCAGGTACGATACCTGCGCTGCTTTTTTTGTGCGCAGGGAAGTGCTTCGACTGCCTTTTTGCGCGGCGCATGCTACACTGAAAAGCAGCAACGAGCAAAGGAGAGTGGGACATGCTTACATATATCCGCACAGAGCAAAAAGATGACCGACAGCGCACATGGTATGGGGTGCTGGCGCTGCAAGACGGAGTGCCTGCCGCACGGGCGGATCTGCTGACAACAAACGGATGGTCTGCACAGGCGCTGGTGGCGCGTATGAACGACTTTCAGGCATCGCTGGTACATTTTCATGAGCTGATAGATGACTACGTTGCATTGGGCATATGAGGACATAAAAAAAGCCCCGCAGAGCACACGCTCTGCGGGGCGACTGATTGCTCAGTCATAAGGTCTTTTGACCGGATGTGTTTATTTGCAGTATCTCTGGATATGCTTTGCAGTCTCTGCAGCAGCGGTCTTGATG
>OMNT01000247.1_pt1 | contig 59532 bp, 51 predicted proteins | sample 1672551 | NCBI WGS metagenome assembly OMNT01 (sample SAMEA3136698, study PRJEB25190) | human gut metagenome | reverse complement strand
CGAAGCGATATTTAGAGATTCGTGAATTTGAGAATTGTTTTTAAATTAATTTTATACACGCAAGCTAAAAATGTGGCAAAACTCGCAATTTGCAAACATAAAAGTGCATACAAGCTAAAAATGTGGCAGATGTAGTGGCTACTTTGATGATGAATCTGGCGTTTACTGCGGAGGTAGATTTGGTGGTTATTTGTCTGTCAAAAACAGGAAATTTGATTGCATAATGTCCAAAAAAATTGCAAAAATTGCATGAAAATCGGGGAAAATTCGGAAATTTTGACAATCTAAAAATCAAAGAAAAAGAGGTTTGAACTGCGAGTACGTTCAAACCTCTTGAAATGTTAGGTGGCGGAGAGCTGGGGATTCGAACCCCAGATACGCTTTTGGCGTATACTCGCTTAGCAGGCGAGCACCTTCGGCCTCTCGGTCAGCTCTCCAATACGATGCGACTTGATATGATAACCTGCTCGGACCTTTCTTGCAAGGAGAAGGGCGAAACAAAACCATGGTTTTTACAAAACATCTAGGTTTGATTTCGAAAATAATAGATTAGTTGAGTTATGTTATTCGAATTAAGAGTTGGCGCTTGCGTAATAGGGTCAGTGGCTTGTGCAGAAGAGTTGGGGCAACTGGAACAGTTGAGGCAACTACTGAGTAAGGATAGGGTTATCAATGGCTACTTTTCGCTCACTTCGCTATTCGCGGATAGTTTTTGTATTGAGTCTTTTGGCGCTATGCGTAGCGATAGGCGTATGGGGAATGTCTCCTCGCAGTGCTTATGCAAAAAGCTACGACATGCCAAAGGTGACCATTGATGCGCAGGTGCAATCCAATGGGGATCTGCTGGTGGTAGAGCAGCGCGAATTTGATTTTAGTGGTTCGTTTAGTGCGGTTTGGTGGAACTACGACAATCTTCCAACAGGCGCGAACCTTTCGATCGAATCAGTTCGTATGGCTCAGGTGGACGACTCCGGCGACTTGCAAAATACGTGGGTTACGCTTTCGAGTGTTCCTTTTCAGCTTGATTGGCGAGAAGAAGGCGGTCCAGGTAAAACCGCTTATTCGTTTGATGAGCCCGAAAATACCGTGTATGCCTTTTTTGATGAGGAAGACTCACGGGTAGTGTTTGAGCTTATCTACGTTATCGAAGATGCAGTTCAGGCTTACTCTGATGTGGGAGAGTTATATTGGCAGTTTGTGGGAAGTCAATGGCAAGAAGACAGCTCGGACATTTCCCTTGCCGTTACTTTGCCTGTGCCTTCTGGCACAACGGTAGAAGCGGGAGAAAATGTTCGTGCTTGGGGTCATGGCCCTCTTGATGCGACTGTCCAGATAAATAGCGATGGCACCGTTTCTTATTCGGTCCCCCATGTTTCGGCTGGTTCGTATGCAGAAGCACGGATTCTTTTTCCGACCGAATGGCTCACGGGTATTTCTGCGAGTGATGAAAACGCATACTTCTCTACAGCGCGTTTGGATACGGTTTTGGACGAAGAGCGTACCTGGGCTGACCATGCAAATGCGCAGCGGGCAGTTTCGCTTGGTACGCTTTTAGCGGTAGTACTTGTCTGCTTGGTGATTTTGGCGTGGGGAATTTATTCATTTGTACGCTACGGAAAAGAACTTGAGCCTAGTTTCAAGGAACCTTATTGGCGCGATGTTCCTGTAAAGGGGGAACATCCTGCAGTTATTGGGCGCTTGTGTCGCTTTGACAAAGAGAGTGCCAGTGATCTGACGGCAACCATTATGCATCTAGCAAACGAGGGTGCGCTCCTGATAAACAAGGGCTCTTATCAAAAAGAAGGGTTCTTAGGTTCAAAAACCGTGGAGGACTATTATCTCACTCGTGTGCCTGAGGTTGAGTTAACCCTAAATAGTGAAATCGATCGGCGCGCAATGTCGCTTTTATTTGATACGGTTGCACAGGGTCAGTCCTCGCTTTGGCTTGGCACCATAAAGTCATATGCAGAAGAACATCCCGAAACTTTTAATGATGCGGTGTCTCGTTGGCAGGGTATCGTATCGGCTCATGTGAACGCAGGAGAATACTTCGAAAGCTATTCTTCGGTCAAACGAACCAGAATGGCTTGTGCTGCAGGGATACTGATAGTGCTTTGCGCGATAGTAGCGTTCCTTTTTAGTAATCCTTTAGTACTCATTCCTGCTCTATTGACGGGTGTTGTGCTTTTGGTGGTTTCTCGATTCATGGATAGAAGAACCCAAAAAGGAGCCGATGCGTATGCTCGTTGTGAAGCGCTTGAAAAATGGCTTACTGAATTTTCCGCCCTCAATGAGCGACCTCCCCTCGATGTAAAAGTGTGGGGCGAATTTATGGTATATGCCCTCATTTTTGGCGTTGCCGAGAAAGCAATGGAGGAGTTGCACAAGGCGATACCAGAAGCCGGCTACGGAGACTATAGTGCCATGGACTCATATAGTGTAGTTCCTTGGTGGCTTTGGTATAGCACGGGCTTCCATGGTGCGGATCTACCTGATGTGGGATCAGCTTTTGAGAGTGCTGTATCGGAATCGGTTTCGGCAAGTATGTCGGCACTAGCAGGGAGCAGCTCTTCTGCCGGTGGTTTTGGCGGAGGATTCTCCGGCGGCGGAGGCGGCGGCTTTGGCGGAGGCGGCGGTGCGCGCTAATTAAGGAGCGTATTTCGGGTAAGGAAATGCATGCGTGCGCTCTGAAGAGGTGCATTTTCTACAAGGGGATGTGCGTAATAAGGGGCACGCTTGGCGAGGGGCGCATGCTATAAGAAAGCGCACCGGGACACCGGGGCACGCCTGAACGTGCATTCGCGGAGCGGCGGAACTCATTCCCACATTCGGGGTATATTTTTGAAGCATTTTAGGGATGGCTTGGATATAATAGGCCGCTGTGATTGCCCTTGCTGACATACCCGCAAATGTTTATAAAGCCCTTCTTATTCTTGCAACAATTATCTGGGGCTTCAGTTTTGTTGTAATGAAAAATGTGGTGGAAGTCGTACCTCCTGCGCTTTTGCTTGGAGTGCGCTTTACTTTGGCGGGCTTGCTTCTTTTGGTGATATTGCATAAACGAGTACGCCGTAATTTTTCTTGGAAAATGGTTGGACTGGGTGCCATTCTTGCTTTCTTCGATTTTTCGGCGTTTCTTACTCAGACGATAGGTTTGCAATACACCACACCGGGCATCAATGCATTTTTGACTGCTACGTACTGCGTAATTGTTCCTTTCGCCTGGTGGGTTGTTGCGCACAGGCGTCCTTCATTTTGCAATGTAGGGGCTGCCGTTGTTGCGGTTATGGGTATTTGGCTTGTTGCGGTAAGCACTTCAGGAGAAACGCTAACGCTTGGTCTTGGCGAAGGTCTTACGCAGGTTTGTGCGTTGCTTTTTGCTATTCATATTGTGCTAGTTTCTCGTTTTTCTCGGGGACGAGACGTACTTACCCTTACCGTTTTTCAGTTTATTTTCGAAGGACTTTTCGGTCTTTGTGTAGGAGGACTTTTTGAAACGCCGCCAGCAATAAGTCTTATTACACCCGAAGTGGTGGGGCAAATGGCCTTTTTAATCATGTTTGCTTCGGTGGTTGCTTTTGGTATTCAGAATGTTTCACTTGCCTATGTGCCTCCAGCGCAGGCTTCTTTATTCTTGAGTTTGGAATCGGTTTTCGGTGTCGTGTTTTCGGTGCTCCTCTATGGTGAAGTGCTTACGGCTCGGTTGGTGATTGGGTTTATACTTATTTTTGGTGCGATTCTCGTAAATGAATTGCTTGCTCCGAGGGTAGAAGCTAAACGTGCTATAGTTGCATTTAAACGCAAAAAATGGAAGGAGGACGAACAGGATGTCTAACAATCTAGACAACATCGTCCTAATCGGTATGCCAGGTGCAGGTAAGTCTACTCTTGGCGTAGTGCTCGCTAAGATTTTGGGCTATGAATTTATTGATGCAGACTTACTTATCCAGAGTAAGCTTGATAAAACGTTGCAGAAAATCATTGATGCTTGTGGTCCTGATGGATTTATCGAAGTTGAAAACGAAGTATTGTGCACTCTAAGTGCCAGCCGCGCTATTGTAGCTACCGGTGGTTCGGCGGTCTATTCCGATGAAGCCATGAGTCATTTAAAGTCAATTGGTACCGTGGTATACCTTCGCGTTTCTTACGAAGAGCTTGAAAGCCGTCTTGGCGGACTGCATGAACGTGGCGTAGTCATGAAAAATGGCATGGGAATGAGCTTGCGTGATTTGTATGAAGAGCGTCTTCCTCTTTATGAAAAGTACGCGGATGTAACCATTGATATCGATGGCTTATCAGTGCGTGATGCAGCTCGTCGCTTAGTGGATCAGCTTTCGATTCTGTAAGATTTCGGTTTCCTTTTAATAGTAAGAAAAGAGTTTTTTGTGTCAGCTACTCCCTCTCAGAATATGCCGAGTAAGAACACCAATGTTTGGTCTACCAAACAGATGGTAATTATGGCGTTAATGTGCGCAATTGGCGCTTTGCTTTCTTTCGTTGAATTTCCGCTATTGCCAGGGGTTACTTGGTTGAAGTTTGATGCTTCAAACATGCCTGCAATGGTAGTAGGCTTTGGCTTTGGTCCAGGTGCTGGCGTTGCAGTGGGAATCGTAATTGCGATTATTCATGGTTTGCTCATGGCTGACTTTACAGGAGCGCTCATGAATATCCTTTGCGTTACCTGCTTTGTTCTGCCTGCCGCTTTGATGTACCACAAAAAGCGCACTTATCCTGTTGCTATTGCGGGGCTGGTGCTAAGCATTATTGCTGCAACACTTGCGGCAATTGTGGGTAATCTCATCCTCACCCCGATGTGGTTAGGAGTTCCTCTCGATGCGGTTATCGCAATGATTATTCCGATTCTGATTCCTTTTAACTTATTAAAAGGTCTTATCAATGCGGTGCTGACTCTTATAATTTATAAGTCGATTTCCAATCTTATTACTCCGAAGAAAGACCAGGTAAAGGGGCGGTAAATGATCTCCTTTACTGATGTTTCATTCACCTATACTGGTAATACCTATGTTCTTTCTGACCTTTCTCTATCGATAGAGAAAGGTCAGTTCGTTTGCGTTTTAGGAGCTAATGGCTCAGGAAAGTCAACCTTTTCTAAGTTGATTAATGCGCTGTTGATTCCCGACAAAGGAAAAGTCCAAGTTGATGGGCTTGATACAAGTGATTCGGCAAACACGTATCTTATCCGCAGTACTGCGGGTATGGTATTTCAAAATCCCGACGACCAACTCGTAGCAAGTTTGGTGGAAAACGATGTTGCGTTTGGCCCTGAAAATTTAGGGATTGAAAACCCCGAACTTCGCCAACGTGTTGATGCAGCACTGAAGCAAGTGGGCCTTCAGACGGCAGGTAAGCGTGAAACCACTGCGCTTTCAGGAGGCCAAAAACAACGCGTCGCTATTGCGGGAGTACTTGCGATGGAGCCTTCAATTTTGGTTCTTGATGAGGCTTCTGCCATGCTCGATCCTCGCGGTCGACGCGGTTTAATGCGTGTGTGCAAGGAATTGCACGAACAGGGCCTTACCATCATTATGATTACGCATTTTATGGAAGAGGCAGCCGAAGCTGATCGAGTAATGGTAATGAAAGAGGGTCGCTGCGTCTTAGATGGAACTCCAGAAGAGGTTCTTACGCAGGATGAAGTTTTGCGTGATTTAAATTTAGATATTCCTTTTGCTGCTCAAATGTCTCGATTGCTGCAAGATCGGGGTGTTTCGATAGGCACTCATATTGAAACTGCATCGCTGAAGGAGGAACTGTGTCGATTACATTCGAGCAAGTAAGCTTCAGCTATGTACCGCTTTCAAAGCGACAGAAAAAAGAAGGCGAGAAGCAGAAATACGCACTACGAAACGTTTCCTTCGAATTGCACGATGGAGAGTTTTTAGCGATCGCAGGACACACAGGATCGGGAAAATCCACGTTAGTTCAGCACCTGAACGGACTCGCGAGCCCTACCGAGGGGAAAGTGTGGTGGAACGGCAAAGATCTTGCCGACAAAAAAGTTGCCACGCAGGCAAGAGGCGATATCGGGGTGGTTTTCCAATACCCTGAACATCAATTATTTGCGGCAAGTGTTGCTGAAGATGTCGCTTTTGGCCCACGCAATTTAGGTCTTACCTCCGATGAGGTGGATATGCGTATGAAAGAGGCACTTGCTATTGTAGGCCTTGATTATGAACAATTGGCAGATAGGTCTCCTTTTGAGCTTTCGGGCGGTCAGCAACGCCGTGTGGCGTTTGCGGGCGTTTTAGCCATGCGTCCTACAACCCTTGTATTAGACGAACCGGTTGCTGGCCTAGATCCCGCTTCTCGTGCCGATTTTCTTTCCTTAATCGAAGACCTTCATACCCATCATGGGCTTACGGTGGTCATGGTTTCTCATAACATGAATGACATTGCTCGTTTAGCTGATCGTCTTTTGGTTATGCATGAAGGAGAAGTTGCCTTTTTGGGTTCTCCTGAAGAATTATTTACCAAGCATGCGGTAGAGCTGCGTGAGATTGGACTTGGTATTCCTCATGCGCAGCGTCTCGCGAATGAGCTTCGTGAATTGGGATTCGATTTACCCACTAAGCTTTATGAGCCCGAAACGCTTGCAGATGAAATAGTAAAGTTTTTGGCCTCTCAGGATGAGGGGCGATAACTATGGCGCTTTTCGATATTCAAACGGTTTTCGGTCGCTATATATCTAAAGACTCTATTGTCCATCGCATGGATCCTCGTGCGAAACTGCTTTTGTCGCTTTTGTTTATGGTAATGGTCTTTGCGGCGGGTTCTTATCCTGCTTTAGCAGTTGCAGCGATTTTTACCGCAGGAATGTTTGCATTTGCACGCATTTCGCTTAGGCAGGCGTTTGTCTCGATTGCCCCCTTGGCAATCTTGGTAGTGTTTACCGCCTTGCTCAATATCTTTTTTGTCCAGGGTGGAGAAGTGTATTTCCAGTTTTGGATTATTTGCATCAGTCAAGGCGGCTTGCAGCAAGCGTTGTTTATTGCAATACGCTTAACCATGCTTTTGCTGGGGGTAAGTTTACTAACTCTGGCAACTACGACTCTCGATTTAACTGATGCTTTCGAGCGGTTGTTAAAGCCTTTTTCTCGAATAGGACTTCCCGCGCATGAGCTATCAATGATCATGGGTATTGCCCTTCGCTTTTTGCCTCAGTTTGCCATCGAGCTTCGGACGATCTATCGGGCTCAGGTGAGCCGAGGTGCAAATTTTAGTACCAGCACAAAAAGCACCATACAGTTAATGGTTTCCTTGATTGTCCCTCTCTTTACAAGTGCTTTTCGTCATGCTGAGACGTTATCGCTAGCGATGGATGCCCGTTGCTATCATGGGGGAGAAAACCGTACGCGTCTTAAAGACTTAGCCTATGCTAAGCGCGATCTTGGCGGACTTTTATACTTGCTCTGTGGAACTGCTTTGGTTGTTGCCACAGATGTCGTGTTACGCTTTTTTGGCGTTCTGTAGCATTTCGGTATTAGAGGAAGGGTAGTTCCATGGATGAATTGATCGAATATCTCACGTCGGTGCCTGCTTGGTATTTGGCAACTTGTGAAGGCGATCAGCCTCATGTCCGTCCATTTAGCTTTGCTATGCGCGAAGGAGATACTTTGTGGTTTTGTACCGCCACTAATAAAGATGTCTATGAACAGTTGGTAGCAAATCCGAAATTTGAACTTTCTGCATGGAAGCCTGGCCATGGTTGGGTTATTCTAACCGGTGTTGCAAGTATGATTGATACCGCGGGCGACGAAGTGCGCAAAGCGGGCTACGAGCACATGACTGCACTGGGCGAGACCTACGAAGACTGCGATGATCCGCGGCTAACCTTCTTCTCTTTAGCTGAAGGCAAAGCAAAAATTGCCGATATTGATGGAAGTGAACGAGAAATAATTCTCTGATAGAACAAAGATTCTGCGCAGGTGTTTTGGTAGTGCCTGAGGGAACAATCTCTTGGAACGATGCTTTAAAAAATGGCGCCCCCGAGAGGACTCGAACCTCCGACGCACGGTTTAGGAAACCGACGCTCTATCCACTGAGCTACGGGGGCAAATAGCCTGGCTTGAAGCGCTCTTTTGATTACGTTTGCTTGGAGAAGCGACGATTCCTAAAGCGTAAAGGTGCCTGAAAACAAAATCATACGTAACAAAACAGCCCAGCCATTTTACCACGGCTGGGCTGTTTTTGCGTCAACTATGTTGCTAGAGCACTTAGTCTTGACGATTGCTTTTACTAAGGACCCTAAGTTGTGTATTTATTGGCTCGTGCCTGAGGTACTCCCTCCGGTATTACTACCAGAGCCACCCGACTCCGATCCGCCAGTGGAACCTCCCGTGTTGTCGCCGCTTGTTCCGCCGTTGTTATTACCGGTATTGCCTGTATCGGTTTCATCTTCTTCAGCAGGGCCGTTAGAGATGGTTAGGGTGATAGTGGTACCCAGTTTTGCGGTGCCGGTAACGTTTTGCCTGATAACGGTATTTACCGCAGCAGAATCGTCGCGCCATTGGAGGGATACGGTAAATCCAGCAGCTTCAAGACGATCACGAGCGGTTTCAAAGTCTAAGCCTTGAACGTTAGGAACGCTTGCGGTTTCAGGGCCTTTTGACAGATGGAAGGTGATCGTATCACCCTTATAGGCGGTAGTTCCTGCGGCAATGTCTTGTTGTGCAACGCGGTTTTCCTCAACATCATCAGAAAAGACCGTATCGCCTTGTTGACCGTTCAGACCATACGAGGCAAGTACACGCTGCGCCTCATCGGCGCTCATGCCGCGCAGATCAGGCACGGTAACCTGTTCAGTACCCTTTGAAATGGTTATATTGACAGAGGATCCTTTCGCTGCTTGCACTCCTGCGGCGGGATCGGTGCTCACAACATTACCTGCTTCAACATCAGGGTTGTACACTTCGGTTTCAGTGCCTATCGTAAAGCCAGCGGCTTGTAATTCACTTCGTGCTTCGGCGATGGGCTTATTGGAGACATCAGGTACATTGACCATTTCTTGATTTCCTCCAAGAGCCATCGCGGCAGCGACAATGCCGATTACCGCAAGTAAAGCAACAACAACGCCAATTACTACATTGCGTTTGCTCTTTTTCTTACCTTCGTCGTTAGCGTCAGCGGCGTAAGCCTTGTTAACGGTGGTGCGTCCTGCATCGCCGTTTGCTCCACCAACGGGGTTCATGACCGCAGTTCCATTTACGGGAGCAACTCCTCCCATGACTTGCGTTTTAAGACCGCTGATATCATCACCTAGATTTACCGGACGACCAGCTAAATAGTCATTGAGGATATGACGCATTTCTGAGGCATCTTTAAAACGACGCTCAGGATCCTTTTCCATTGCCTTCATAATGATGGCTTCGAGTGCAGGATCGATATTGGGGTTGATAGTGCTTGGAGGAGCGGGAAGTTCGTTCACCTGCTTAACTGCAACACTTACGGCATCTTGACCATCAAAGGGAAGTTTGCCCGTAGTTGCTTCGTAGAGCACTACGCCCAATGAATAAATATCGCTTGCTCCGGTAAGCTCTTTTCCTTGTGCTTGTTCTGGAGAAACATAATGAGCTGTACCAAGAACCGTTGCGGTTTGGGAAAGCCCTGCATCTCCTGCGCGTGCGATGCCAAAATCCATCACCTTGATATTGCCATCAGGCTGAATCATGATGTTTTGAGGCTTGATGTCGCGGTGAATGATACCGCCGGCGTGAGCAACTGAAAGTGCCTGAGCAACCTGAGAGCCAATTTCGGCAGCCTTGCGTTGATTGATAGCACCACGTTCTTTAATGGCTGTTTTGAGGTCGGTGCCACGCAAGAATTCCATGACAATATAGTAGGTTTCGCCATCTAGGCCCCAGTCATAGATGCTTACGATGTAAGGACTCTGTAGATTTGCAGCAGATGCTGCCTCTTGGCGAAAACGTTTCGTGAAAGTGGGGTCTGCTGCATATTGGGGAAGCATAACCTTTACGGCAACCGTACGTCCCAAGACATTATCTTCTGCACGGTATACCTCAGCCATGCCGCCCAAGCCAACCCGCTCGGTTAGTTTATACCGGTTATTAAAGGTTCTGCCAATCATGCTTCCAGCCACGTTTATTCTCCCTTTGGATCCATGCTTAACAACCAATTTCTAAGCATATCTCATTCCACAGTTAACTTTTAGTTCATTCGAAAGCTTTCACGAGCTTTCAAGAAGTTTTTATAACCTTCCTTGGACTTCCAATGCGGTTTCTAATACATTTTGTGCACGTCCCGCAGCGCCACCCGGAAGGTCTTCCCCGGCTTCTTCTAAAACAATAGCAACGACTACTGAGCAGTCTTCGCTTGGTCCCATTCCTACAAACCAACGATCGTCTTTAGGCTTGCCCGTTTCTGCGGTACCGGTTTTACCAGCTATTTGTACGCCATCAACTGCAGCTGCAGTACCAGTGCCGTTGTTTACTACGCCTTCAAGCACAGTCTTTACACGTTCTGCGATCGAACTTGAGCAGGCGGTATAGAGCTGGCTTGGGGTGGCACGATAACTATTGGTTCCTTCTGCATTGTAGACGCTATCAACCAGATAGGGCTGCATAATGACACCATCGTTGGCAATTGCGCACCCAACTAAAGCCATTTGAAGGACTGTTGCTTGGGGGCCTGCGGGGCTTTCATGTTCGCCGACAGGCTCTCCTGCAGATGCCCAGGCAGTTTCCCACTCGGTCATTTCGTTGGGATCGGGCATGAGCGAAGTGACCAAGGGTAAATCAAATGAGATTTCTTGATTAAAGCCAAACTCTTCAGATGAGTTTACTAAGCCCTCTGAGCCGATTTCGGTTCCTAATTGAGCAAATACCGTGTTAGCTGAAAGCTCTGTTGCACGTTCAAGGGTGATATCGCCATATGAAGCACCATTGAAGTTAGTAACTTCGCCACCGCCGATTTCCAGAGTAGAAGGGGCAGAATAGACGCTTTGCTCTGTCGCTACATTGTTTTCGAGAGCGGTAGTAAGCGAAACAATCTTAAAGGTGGAGCCAGGTGAATAGAGCGCCTGGGTTGCACGATTGTAGAGCGCTGAAGAATCACCGCCACCCGATAAGATAGACTCAACGTCTCCTGCGTCATAGGTAGGTGAGGATGCCATAGCAAGAATAGCTCCCGTTTCGGGATCTATCACAACGCATGCGCCGTTGTATCCTTCAAGCGCTTGCTGTGCTGCTTCCTGGATGGTTGAGTTTAGAGTGAGCTTGACATCATTGCCTGCCGTATTGTTCCCTGTAGCGGAATTGAGAACATCAATCCATGAAGCATAATTGCTGGAGCCTTTAAGAGTGTCATTTTCTGAGGCTTCAATACCTGAGGTGCCATACGTATCTGACGCGTATCCCACGACATGAGACGCAAGGGTGCCCGCAGGGTATTCGCGCGTATAAGTTCCGTCTTCCTGAAGAACTGATTGCGCTAAAACAACATTGTCATAGGTTGAGATAGTTCCGCGTTCGGTTTCTGATTCTTTAGCAATGGTGTGATTGTTGATGGACATGTTTTGGTAATAGTCTGCCTGAATGACCATGATGAGGGTTAGGTTTGCAACAAGTAAAGCAAACAGAACCGAGAACACCATCATGGTTCCCGTGAGGCGTTTACCAAGCGATACACGTCCTAAGGCACCATTAAGAGAGATCGATCCTGTGCCCGAGGCTATTTCAGTGCCAATACCCGTGCCCTGATCGCTTGCTCTCATCAAAAATCCGACGATTATAAAGCTGGCTAAAAGCGATGAACCGCCTTGGCTCACAAAGGGCAGGGTTAAGCCCGTAAGAGGGATAAGCCTCGTGACGCCACCTACGATAATGAAAGCTTGCAAAATAATGATGGCAGTAAAGCCAAGAGCCATAAATGAGCTTACATCCGATTTAGCACGAACTGAAATAAGGATGCCACGGATGGCAAAGCACAAATATAAAAGAAGAAGGCCAGCAGCACCCAACAAGCCTGCTTCTTCTGCAATGGCAGAGAAAATGAAGTCCGATTCTACAATAGGAATCTGATCGGCAAGGCCGTTACCGATTCCTACACCAAAAAGTCCCCCGTCTGCAATGGAGAAGATGGACTGCACAAGCTGATATCCGCTGCCTGAAGGGTCGGCAAAGGGATTGAGCCAGGTATCCACACGGGTTTGTACGTGAGAGAACAAGAAATAGGCAGCAACAAGGCCAAGTGCGATAAGCACAAAACTGATTACGATATAAGCTTTACGACCAGTCGCTACATAAAGCATCGTTAAGAACACGAAGAACAAGACCAGAGCAGAGCCCAAATCGCGCTCGAAAACAATGATCAAAAGAGCAATTGCCCACATGATCAATACGGGAATAAGCGCCCTTAAATCGGGAATTTTGAAAGGTCCAATCCGATGCGTGAATACCGAGAGCATTTCTCGATTTTGCGCGAGATAGGCAGCAAGAAAAATAACTATACAGATTTTTGCAAGCTCGCCAGGTTGGAAAGAAAAACCACCAATAGAAAGCCAAATACGGCTGCCGTATATTTCATTACCAATGACTGGCAAAAGGGGAGAAACGAGCAGGAGAATACCTGCGGTCATAATGGTGTACTTATAATTCTCTAGTTTGTCTAAATTCCTTATAAAGATAAGGACAAGAATCATAAAGACAACACCCAAGAAAAGCCAGCCCACTTGACGAAGAGCCAGGTCGGGAGCAAGGCGGGTGATGAAAGCAATACCAATACCTGAAAGAGCAAATGATATTGGCAATATGGCAGGGTCGGCGCCTGGAGCCAATTTTCGGATGGCGAGGTGTGCCACAACGAACGTTGCAAACATTCCCAAAGGAACGGTGAGGTTGTCAAGGGTCACGCCGCCATCCTGGTTGAGCGCCACCATTGCAAAGAGCAGTATGACAAGCGGCGCTGCTACGCAGAGAAGAAGCAGTTCATTGTTTCTTCTGGTCATAGGCTATTCACCACGCTCGGAGTCGTTGGAATTTCGGGCGTTTTCTGCATTATTAGTATCTGAATTGGTATTTGACCCAGAATTGCGCGCAGTGTTGTTGGCTTCTGAGGAGTTGGAGGCATCAGAAGCGGCGCTATTGCTTGAAGGGTTGCTTTCTTGAAGCGCAATCTCTTGTTGATAGGTTGTAATGAGATTATTTGCTTCTTCGAGACTGCCTACTGCCATACCCTCTTTTATTCGATTAGCAACACCTGGGTTAAGTTTGTCGACTTCAACACCTGAGGTGTACTCCAGGTTGGAAAGCGGTATGCCAAATAACTCTTCATTAAGACCGCGGTAAACCGCAACCTTGCCATCCTGCTCGATCAGGTAAGCAGAATTGTTCACGTAGTAATATCCTGCAAATACGGCGCAGGCAAGTGCAGCAAGAAGGCAGACAATGACTCCAATAGCCAACGCCTTCGATTTGCGTGCTTGCTTTTTTTCGCGGACCGCTTTAAATCCTTCTACATCAACTACTACTGCAGTTGCGTTATCAAAACCACCTGCAGCAAGAGCTGCTTCTACGAGTTGATCAGCGCAGCTTTGTGCTGAGGGTGCTTGGCGCATGATTGAAGCGATTTCGTGATCCTCAATCATGCCGCAAATACCATCGGAACAAAGTAACAGACGATCGCCCGTTTCAACATTGAGCTCATAAAGGTCTGGCTGCATATGGGGGTCTGACCCAATTGCGCGTGTAATAACCGAGCGATTGGGATGTACACGAGCTTCCGCTTCGGTAAGTTGTCCCGCCTCGATCATATCGGCCATAAGACTGTGATCGCGCGTGAGTTGTTGGAGGGAACCATTGTGAAGCAGGTACGCTCTTGAGTCGCCTACTTGAGCAATTACTAGGCGTTCTTTTTCAAGAATTGCTGCAGTAAGGGTGGTACCCATTCCCTCGCGTCCCACACCTTGGCTAGGAGCTTTAATCACATTGAGATTTGCGGCAACCACTGCGCGCGCGAGCGCTTCGGCGTCGGCGCTTTGGGGAGCAAGATCATTTAAGGTGTTAATGGTGATCTCTGAAGCAATCTCACCTGCTTCATGTCCCCCCATTCCGTCTGCAACGGCGAAAAGGGGAGGAAGCACCGTAAGGCTGTCTTCGTTGTGCTCACGCACATTACCAATTTCGGTTCGGCTTCCATAATAGGAAGATACTACTTCGACCGACGAGGTATCGTTGTGCGGTGATGAGGTATTTCGGGTTGAGCTATTTGTCATTATTCAAACCTCACTCGCATGGTTACATCGCCGACGGTAATGCGATCGCCGTTTCGCAAAGCTGTTGGCTCAGAAATATAGTGATTATTTACCGCAGTGCCATTTGTGGAACCAAGATCTTCGATAAAGAGGTTTTGTCCCATCAAGACGAAGCGGGCATGGCGTGAAGAAACGTATTCGGCGCCAATAACGATGTCTGACCCGGGACTGCGACCAACAATAACAGGACCGCGTACAGCGATTTGGAGCCCCCGAAGTTCCTTGGGTCCTTTTTCTATGGCGACAGTCCAAACGTGTTCTTTTTTGCGGGATCCGCGCACAAGACCGATACCTGTTTTCATGATGGCAAAGAGAAACAGGTAAAGCAGAACAACAAAAAGAAGTCGACCTATAAGAAGGATGATATCAATCACGTAAAGAACCTATCGTTAACCGTAAACGTCATGTAAACAAGGATGGGCGACCGATGCCGCCCATCTGGGATTTATTGGAAAGTAAAGAGGAACGTGGTACTTCCTACGGTTACTCGATCGCCTTCTTGTAGCATCACAGAGGCAATATGGCGACCATTGACGAGAGTGCCATTAGTTGAGCCAAGATCGGCAATACTCCAGGCATTAGCAGCTTCTTGGCGGATTTCTGCATGGGTGCGACTTACATTCAAGTCTTCGATGGCAATATCGCTTGAAAGGGCTCGACCTAAAAGAATGCGATCTTTCGCAAGGGGAAATGATCGATTAGTGGTCAGATCAATCAGACGGGGCTGGTGAGGCATGTGGCGACCAGCCATGGCGGGCTGCGGCGTCCTGTTATCGAAGCGAACAGTCTGATTGCCCGCTGCGCCGGCCCCTACACCTGCAACGGGTGCAACAGGCGCTACGGCACCTGCATTTCCTGCGATAGGAGGAACAGAGGGGTTGCCGTAGTTATCTTCATAGATTTGAGGATCTTCAGTCATAACATCAATACCAGAGCTTGCGTAATTCTGGACAGGTGCCTGTTGCGGCATCTGTTGTACGGGAGCCTGATTTTGCAGAGGGGGTTGCTGCGCGGCCGGTGCTTGGCTTTCAAGACCGTAACGCTGCATTTCTTCAGCACGCAGCTGAGAAACAATAGGAGCAGAAACCAATTCGGCAACCACTTCAAATTTTCCGGGCTTTAATTCGTCGTCGATAATGAAACGAACCAAGGGGGCTCCATCCATGGCAAGCCCTAGCTCTTGCGCTTTAGCACGCAAATAGGTTTCGGTTTCCCCTGCGAGGGTTGGATAGTAACCAAAGAGTCGTTCATCATCGTCGGGATTAACAAGCACCGTATATAACGTAGGCGCGAATTCTTTGCCGGCGCCAACCATTTTTTCGCGGCGCATTTGCTTTTCGGCCTTTTTTGCTATTTGAACGGGGCTGATGGGGGAATCGAAGAATTTATCACCCATGTCATCGAAGCCGTCTTCTACGCGGCGTTCGAATTTAGAGAAAAACCCCATGTTGTACTCCTTACCAATGTATAGTAACGGCAATATATTCCAACGATCAATCATGCCACAATACGGCCCAATAAGGAAATATTTCACTCGATTGTCACGATAAAGTTAAACTTTTTTGTCACGAAACACCAATAAAATGCACGAAAGTTGAAACGCTAATGAGAGGTGCTGAAGCTGAATTGGGCATCTTGCGTTGCTTGCAATTACTCAAAGATTTTTTTTGCGAACTCTCTCCAAGGCGAAAAAGTACGCTTCAAATTCACGAGAGCGTCATGAGAACACCATTAATGTGAGATTAAATCTTGCGTTTTTGCTCAAGGTGGGATACTCTAACTGTCGCACTTTTTTATATCTGCGGGTGTGGCGGAATTGGCAGACGCGTACGGTTCAGGTCCGTATGAGCTTCGGCTCATGAAGGTTCAAGTCCTTTCACCCGCACCATTGAACGTTTAAGCGCCCGTTGGGGCGCTTTTTTGCGTTTCTGGACCTACTTATCTCAAAACGGGTTCATAATGTGTTTCTATCATTCTTAAAAACACATCAAAGGTAGCGAATGAAGGAGATCTCCCCCATGAGGCATATTCATTGCTTAAACAACATTTCTAAACATGGTACCGATTTACTCGATCCTCAAAAGTATGCACTTACGGACAACTTCGAAGAAGCAGAAGGCGTTCTGGTTCGCAGCGCTGCGATGCATGACATGAAGTTTCCTGCAGGTTTGCGCGCTATCGCTCGTGCAGGTGCAGGAGTAAACAATATTCCGCTTGATCGTTGTGCAGAAGAGGGCATCGTTGTATTTAATACGCCTGGCGCAAATGCGAATGCCGTAAAGGAAATCGTTATTTGTGCGCTCTTATTGGGAAGCCGTGGCATTCTTGAGGGCATTGATTGGTGCCGCGAAAATGCTGCCGACGAAAACATTGCAAAGACTGCCGAAAAGGCAAAAAAGCAGTTTGCAGGTAATGAAATCAAAGGCAAGAAGCTTGGTGTTATTGGCCTTGGCGCAGTAGGCGCTGAAGTAGCTAATGCTGCTGTTGAGCTGGGAATGGACGTATATGGCTATGATCCCTTCGTTTCGGTAAGCGCTGCTTGGAAGATTTCGAGCCCTGTTCATCACATCACTGATTTGGCAGATATTTTCCGCACCTGCGATTACATCACGATTCATGTTCCTGCGGTAAAAGACACTATCGGAATGATTGATGCGCACGCTTGTTCTTTGATGAAAGAAGGCGTCGTTTTGCTGAACTTCTCTCGCGATACGCTGGTTGATTGTGCAGCGCTTTCAGTCGTTCTTGATTCGGGCCGTGTAAAGAAATACATTACCGACTTTGCAACGCCAGAAGTAATGAAGATGAAGAACACCGTGGTACTTCCTCATCTGGGTGCTTCCACGAAAGAAGCTGAAGATAACTGCGCAATTATGGCTGTACGCGAAATGGTTGATTATTTCGAGAACGGCAACATCACCCATTCAGTGAACTATCCTGATTGCGACATGGGAGTTTGCCCTGAAGGCATGACACGTTTGGCGATGCTTCATCGCAATGTTCCTAACATGATTGCCCAGATCACGACTATTTTGGGTGAGGACAATGTAAACATTGCCAACCTTATGAATAAGGCGCGTGGCGAACATGCCTATACCTTGGTTGATCTGGATCAGCCTGCATCGGATGAAGCCATGGATAAAATCCGTGCGATTGATGGTGTTCGTCGTCTTCGTTATATCTAATATCTGTAAGTTGCAAGCAAGTTACAAGCTCGACTGTTAGCCGTAAATAAATCACAAGCGCAACTGCTAACTGCAAACGAATCGTTAAGCTGTTTCGGTTACGCTTTAAGGTTGATTTAGGCTCATTCGATAAGCCCGCTTCGAAGGCTCTTTGTACTTATTTGATAAACCCGCATCGAGGGCGGTTTATACTTATTCGATAAAACCTGCGTCAACAACTTTCCCGGGGCCATCAGCCGCTGCAGTAGCAAGCTCGTCACAACGTTCGTTTAGAGGATGTCCTGCGTGGCCTTTTACCCAGTGAAAACTTACTTTATGAGGATCTTTGGCTGCTAAAAGACGCTGCCAAAGATCTTTATTTTTTACGGGTTCTTTTTTAGCGTTTTTCCAGCCACGCTTCAGCCAACCTTCAATCCAGTGCTGGTTGAAAGCGTTAACTACGTATTGGGAGTCGGTAAAGACTTCAACGGTGCAAGGTCGGTTGAGCGCTTCAAGGCCGGTAATGACCCCTAATAGTTCCATGCGGTTGTTAGTGGTGTTGGTGTACCCTTGCGAGATTTTTCGTTCGAATGTTTTTCCTTGAGAATCGGTATAGCGCAATATGGTGCCAAACCCTCCCGGTCCAGGATTTCCGCGGGACGATCCATCGCTATATAAAGAAACCTTTATGGTGCTCATGCACAAACTCCTGTACGTTTAGTTTGTATTAGTTGATATGTCATTTGATATGCCGGTTGGTACGCCAGTTGGGCTGTTGGTCGATGTATCAGCTGGTGTATCAACTGGTATGTCGGTTGGGTTGTCGGCTGGTGCGTCAGCTGATGCACCAGTGGTCGATGCTATTTGCAGGCATCCTCAATAAGCCTTCGCAATTCATCAAAGCCTGTTCCGTTGGCTGAAGAACATATAACAAAAGGAATGCTGTCGGGGAGACCAAGCTGTTTTCGAATAGCTGATTTTTGTTTTGCTGCCTGAGATTTACTGAGTTTGTCTGCTTTGGTGAGCGCGATTATGAAGGGTAGTTCGCAGGCGCGAAGAAACTCAATCATTTGCTCATCAAGCTTAGTAGCGGGATGGCGAATGTCTATCAGGGAAACCACCAATGCGTAGTAACGATACTGATCGAAGTATCCATTGATCATTTCTGACCAACGAGCCTTTTCGCTTTTGGCCACTTTGGCGTATCCGTAGCCAGGCAGATCAACGAAATCAATCTTATCGGTGGTAAAGAAGTTGATCGTCGATGTTTTTCCTGGCATGGAAGATACCTTAGCCAACTTCTTACGATTAAAAAGACGGTTGATCAGCGAAGATTTGCCAACGTTAGAGCGGCCGACAAATGAAACCTCAGGGCGAACCGATTCGGGAATTTGAGCAGAGGTGCCATAGGCTCCTTGAAACTTGACGAGATTGTAGTTCATATAATTCACCCCAAGGCAGATTTGATATACGTTGGCTAATTCGTTTGTGAGCTTATTATCGCATGGAGTTTTTCATGATAGCGTTGATTGAATAAACAAGAAACAACGATAATAGAAGGGCAGAAGTATTGCGCAAAGCTTTCGTGATTGCGCAAGAACTTGGGCACAAAAGCTAATAGCGTATTGTGGTAAATGCCCACGAGAGCAAATTGCACAAAGAAAAACCAAGGATAAACAGCACAAAAGGGAAGCATGGATACCTTTCAGCAAATAATAAATAACGTCACAGGTGGCGATTTTATAGGCAAGGTTATTGCCGCAATAATTATCGTTGTGCTGGTTGCTGCTCTGTCGCATCTTGTGGTGAAGTGGTTGCGCCATATTATGCGTCGCGACGACAACGCGATTCCTCAAAGTTCAATTTTTGTGAACATCACTCGCGGCATTATCTGGGGTCTTGGAATTTGCCTTATTTTGGATTCCTGTTTCAACGTTAATATGTCGGCGCTCATCGCTGCATTAGGTGTTGGAGGTATTGCTCTTTCGCTTGGTTTTCAGGACACGCTTTCAAATTTGATTGGCGGCGTGCAGATTTCTTTTATGAAGATTGTCCAGCCAGGAGACAACATCCAGGTGGGAACCAGTAAAGGGGTAGTGCAGGATGTAACGTGGCGCCATGCCACGATTAAAAACCGAAATGGGGAAACGGTTATTATTCCTAATTCAGTCATTTCTAAAAATGCCGTTATTCATCTGCCTCCCCCGGAGCGCGTAACGGTTCCTTTCCTTGCAACAACTAATAATGATCTTGATGTAGTGTCGGATGCGGTCGCAAAAACGGCGCATGATACGGCGCTGGAGTATTCGGGTCTTGTTGAAGAGCCCACGGTTCTTTTTACCGAAGTCACGTCTGAAGGTTTGGTTGGGAAAGTGGTTCTTGAGATTGAGGATGCCAGCCAAGCAACACCGGTATCTGATGCTATTACACGCGCTATTGCGCCTCTGGTGCGCGGATAGGTGCAAATCTCATTTTGAAAAGTGCTTCGCCTTAGCTTTGGTTTTGAGAGTGATTTTGCCTGCAACTTTCCCCATGTTCTTTATTAGAGAGTTGTGAACACTTCAAAAGAGCAAGCGTGCTTTTGCTATTATGAACAAGATCTTTATATGAATAAGATTTCCCTTTTATGATGCGTAAGAAGGAATACCATGACACAACACTTAACCGAAAAGGACGTACGCGGCATCGCTACGTATGCTCGTATCGGGCTGACCGATGAAGAGGTGACGGCAATGACCGAGGACCTCAACAATATTATCGAAAGCCTGAAGCCTATTACTGAATATGACTTAGAGGGCGTTGAGCCTACCTTTCACCCTATCGGAAGCTTGTCAAACGTTATGCGCGAAGATGCTGAAGGAACAAGCTTCACGCAAGAAGAGGCTCTTTCCAATGCTCCCAAGCAGCAAGATGGCAGCTTCTTGATTCCCGCAATTTTAGGCGGAGGTGATCAGTAATGGCTCGTGCATTTGCGGAGATGTCGGTTGCTGAAATCCAGGCGGGACTTACCGCAAAAGAATTCAGTGCTGAAGAAATTGCTAAAGAATCACTTGGGCGCGTTGCTTCTACCGATAAGGCAGTTCATGCCTTTCTTGAGACAACCGAGCAGTTGGCACTTGAAGCAGCTGCTCGCGTTGATGCAGCAGTTGCAGCGGGCAATCTTGCGCAAGCTGGTTCTTTGGCAGGTGTTCCTGTTGCTTTTAAAGACAACATGAACTTAAAGGGCACGCATACCACGTGTTCTTCGCATATGCTTGAAAATTATGTTTCGCCTTATACGGCTACCTGCGTTTCGAAAATTATCGAAGCGGGTGGTATTCCTTTGGGCAAGCTGAACATGGACGAGTTTGCCTTTGGTTCTTCTACCGAAACTTCGGCTTTTGGATGCACGTATAATCCTTGGGATCTTGAGCGTGTTCCTGGTGGTTCTTCTGGCGGATCGGCTGCTGCGGTTGCGGCGGGCAGCGCGACTATCACCTTGGGATCCGATACCGGCGGTTCAATTCGTCAGCCCGGTAGTTTTTGTGGCGTGGTAGCAGTAAAGCCCACTTATGGTGTGGTTTCTCGTTATGGCGTTGTTGCGTTTGGTTCTTCTCTTGATCAGGTTGGACCTTTTGCGCGCAGCGTTGAAGATGCGGCACTTGCTATGAATGTTCTTGCCGGTCACGACCCTCTTGATTGCACAAGCCAGCCGGTAACTACCGACTTTACCGCCAATTTGACCAAGGGTGTTGCGGGTATGAAAATTGGTGTGGTACCTGCCTTTATGGAAGCGGAAGGCCTTGAGGCTGAAGTTTGCACAAAGGTCGAAGAAGCAATTGATCATCTGCGTCAGATGGGTGCTGAAATCGTAGAGGTAGAGCTTCCTAATGCTCAGGCTGCGATGAGCGCTTACTATGTATTGGGCCCTTGTGAGGCATTTTCTAACTTAGCTCGTTTCGATTCGGTTCGTTATGGTTATTGTGATCCCGGTCATAAGGATTTGGGATCCCAGTATGAGGCATCCCGTTCTGCGGGATTCGGTCCTGAAGCTCGCCGTCGCATCATGCTTGGTAGCTATTTGCTTTCTGCGGGCGTTTACGATAAGTACTACTATCCCGCCCAGCAGGTTCGTACGCTTATTACGCAGGATTACACCAAGGCTTACGAAAAGGTAGATTGCATCATCGCTCCGGTAAGCCCTCGTACGGCTTTCAAGTTTGGTGAGATCAGTGATCCTACTTCAATGTATCTTTCAGATATGTTTACGATTTCAATCAACATTGCGGGTAATGGCGGCATGAACATGCCTGTTGGATTGGGCAGTGAATCGGGATTGCCTGTTGGTGTTCAGCTTATCAGCCCTGCATTTAAAGATGAAAACATGTTACGTGTAGCAGCGGCACTTGAAACAGTATATGGTCCTGCTCCTGTCGCTCCTGCATTTGCGGATGGAAAAGCTCCTGCATCAGTAGAGGCTTGCGGAAAGGCCGGTGAATAAGCATGAAAAAGCTTGAAGAGGTTCTTCAAGATTGGGAAGCGGTAATCGGCCTTGAAATTCATGCCGAGTTAACCACGCTTGAAACAAAAATGTTCTGCAGCTGTAAATTGGAATTTGGCGCTGAGCCCAATACCCATACCTGCCCGGTTTGCTTAGGATTGCCTGGTGCGCTGCCAGTACCAAATAAGGCTGCAATTGAATCTATTGTGCTTGCTGGTTTGGCGACAAATTGCGACATCGAAAAACGTTCGATGTTCTATCGCAAAAACTATATGTATCCCGATATGGCAAAGAATTTCCAGACCACGCAAGGCCCGGTAGCGTTCTGTATGCGTGGTCATCTGGATTTAGATGTGGATGGCGCTGCTGAAAAAGAGCGCATCGATATTGCGGATTTGAAACCGGGCGAATCAGGTGCTGAGGGTACAACGGCAGCCAATGTTACCCGCACCGAAGATGGCTATGTGGCTCATGTGGGTATTGAGCGTATTCACATGGAAGAAGATGCTGGCAAAATGATTCATATTGGCGGTGGGGAAGGCCGTATTGCGGGCGCTACCCATTCGCTGGTAGATTACAATCGCGCTGGTACTCCTTTGATTGAGTTGGTTACGAAGCCTGATTTGCGCACTCCCGAAGAAGCACGCTTGTTTATGCAGAAATTGCGTCAAATCTATTTGGCAATTGGCATTTCCGATTGTTCTATGGAGGAAGGCTCTCTTCGTTGTGACGGTAACGTATCCTTGCGTCGTCGCGGTACTACAGAGCTAGGTACCAAGACCGAGCTCAAGAATATGAATTCCTTCAAAAACCTGCATGATGGCCTTGCTTATGAAATTTGCCGTCAGGCTGAAGTGTTAGAAGAAGGCGGCATCATTTACCAGGAAACGCGTCATTGGGACCCTTCCAAGAAGCGTACTATCGTTATGCGCGTAAAGGAAACGGCAGATGACTACCGTTTGTTCCCGGAACCCGATCTGGCTCCTTATGATCTGTCGGATGAATTTATCGAAAGTGTTCGTGCTAAGTTGCCTGAACTGCCTGATGAAAAGGCAAAGCGTTTCGAGGAGAGCTTTGGTCTGTCCGCCTACGATGCACGTCATTTGGTAGAGCATCGCAGCACTTCTAACTTCTTTGAAGCATGCATGACTGTTGCGGGTGCTGATGAGAAAGGTAATGTTTCTAGCCAAGCAGCTGCACTGGCAAAACCATTGGCTAACCTCATTATTAATGATGTTGCAGCTTATGCTAATGCGAACAATATTTCTGATATGTCCGAGACGACACTTTCGCCAGAACGTGCAGTTGAGCTGGTAAAACTACTGGCGGATGACACTATTTCCTCCAAGCAGGCAAAAGAAGTATTCTCTGCCATCTTAGAGGAAGACAAAGATCCTTCAACTATTGTTGAAGAACGTGGTATGAAACAAGTTTCTGATACGGGTGCTATTGAGGCGGTCGTAGATGGCGTTTTGGCAGCGTTCCCTGACAAGGTAGAGCAGTATCAGGGTGGCAAGAAGGGCTTGCTTGGCTTCTTTGTTGGTCAGTGCATGAAGGAAATGAAGGGCCAGGGTAATCCGAAGGTTATCAACCAGATGCTTACTCAAAAATTGGGTGACTAAATTACTCGCAATCAGGTGACTAAAATTAGGCGGCTAAAGAAAGTGTTGGAAATACTGGCTATAAGATAGCGCTAAAGGTTCGATGGATGTTTTGGGCTTTATCTTGTAGCTTTACACAGCAGCAAGCCGCATTAGATACGCATTAGATGAGGGGTTGTGTTATATACAACCCCTCATTTTTGTAAATTTTCACTTTTTTAGGGTGTTTGTGGCGAGTAAGGGAAGAATTGTATAGGTCGACAACGTAACTATACGGACTGAAGATTAGAAAAAGGGCTTTCATTACATTTTTTGAGTGCTTGACGACAAGCTATTTGGCTCTGCTTGCTTTTGTTCGTTAAATGTATGTACAATTCTCGCTCTAATCGCCATAAACCTGCAAAAAAGTGAGAATTTTAAATATCGCCTGGGCGGTCTGCGCGTTCGCTTGTTGTCCTGGAAGAAAACCTCTCTTTATCGTGTATTGAGCTCATAGCAGCCTCCTTATCTAAGTGTTCTTTTGCTGTCCTTAGATTCGGATATTTTTGACCGCCAAAAAAGAGATAAAAAACGGGTAAAAAAGAACACTTCCGTATGCTTTGGGGCGCTTTGCTTCTTTCTTGGTAAGAATTATTGAATTAGGCGTATCATAATGCCTATTGCAAATTGACGATGAGAGGCGCGTTCTGTCTAATCGTTTTCTGAAGGTTAGACGCGTTTTTAATAAACAAAGAAAGGGCGGTGTAGGGTGGCCGCTAAACAAGGCAGCGAGGCAAACCGAAGCGCGCTTGCATCAGCAGGCGATACGCAGGCCTCAACCACCGCAGGTATTCCAGAAGGTCGCGAGGGCTTTTCGAATCGCTTGGGTTTTTTACTTATTAGTGCAGGATGCGCCATTGGCTTAGGTAATATCTGGCGTTTTCCCTATATTACTGGTGAATATGGCGGTGCAGCGTTTGTGCTGCTCATCGTGTTTTTCTTGGCAGTTTTGGGCTTGCCTGTATTGGTGATGGAGTTCGCGGTAGGTCGTGCCAGCTATCGCTCCACCGCACGAAGTTTTGATGCTCTAGAGCCGCGTGGTACAAAGTGGCACCGTTTTAAGTGGGTAACTATTGTAGGCAACTATCTGCTTATGATGTTCTATACCTCAGTATGTGGCTGGATGGTTGCTTACCTGATAAAAATGGGCATTGGAACCTTTAACGGGGCTGAAGACATTCCTTCTGTTTTTTCCTCTATGATCGGTGATCCTCTCGAGATGACGGGATGGATGCTCCTAGTTACGGGTATGGGCTTTGCTATTTGTGCTATGGGTGTGCAAAAAGGTGTTGAGCGCATTACTAAATACATGATGGCTGCACTCTTTATCTTTATGGCAATACTTTGCGTGCGTTCCTGTTTGCTTGAGGGAGGCGAAGAGGGTCTGGCTTTCTATCTGCTCCCTAATTTCGACAATCTTTTCAATAACCCTTCAGCAAGTTTTCCTGAGATTGTGTATGCCGCAATGAGCCAGGCGGTGTTTATGCTATCCATTGGTATTGGATCAATGTCTATTTTTGGTAGTTACATGACACGTGACAGGCGTCTTATGGGCGAAGCTGCGCGCATTGCAGGCATGGACACTCTGGTTGCCATCATGGCGGGTCTGATTATTTTCCCCGCCTGTTTTGCCTATGGTGTCGACCCTGATTCTGGTCCTAATCTGGTATTTTTGACACTCCCCTACGTGTTCGAGCAAATGCCGTTGGGGCAATTGTGGGGTACCTTGTTCTTCTTGTGCATGGCTTTTGCTGCTCTTTCAACGGTTATTGCGGTATTTGAAAACATTCTTCGTTTTTCGATGGATCAGTGGAATATCACGCGTAAACGTGCTGTGGCGATTAACGCTCCTTTATTGGCGCTGCTATCTATGCCTTGCGTTTTGGGCTTTTCGCTTTGGTTTGGAGTTCAGATTCCAGGTATTGGCGATATTCAGTCGATCGAAGACTTCCTTGTGTCAAACAACTTCCTCGTACTTGGTTCGCTTGTTTTTGTTCTGTTCTGTACAAGAAAAGCCGGTTGGGGATGGAAAGGCTTTATTGAAGAAGCCGATAAAGGCGAGGGTATGAGATATCCTAAAGTCCTCTACGGATGGACCAAATACGGCGTACCTCTTCTTATTATTGTGGTGTTTGTTGTAGGTTGGGCTCCGAAGATCATGTATTGGCTCGGTATGTAAGCGCCCAGTATGTAAGTGCGCGGTATGTAGCTCGGTATGTAAGATACGTAAGTGTCTAATGCCAAGTACTTAATGCCTGATAGTGGCCGACGGATATGTGCTTGGTAGAACATGCGATCGCGCATTGTTTTTCTATCAGCAACGGTATTGATTCTTCTTTTGTAAAAGTAAAACAACAAAATCGTAAAGGATAAAACGTGGCAGAAACCAAAAAGATAACCGATGATAGCCGTGAAAAATTTTCAAGTCGTCTTGGCTTTATCCTAATCAGCGCAGGTTGCGCTATCGGTCTTGGCAATGTGTGGCGCTTTCCCTATATCACGGGCGAATACGGTGGTGCGGCATTCGTTCTGCTCATTCTGTTTTTCTTGCTCGTGCTCGGGCTTCCTATTATGGTGATGGAATTTGCTATGGGTCGAGCAAGTTATCGCTCTATTGCCCGAAGCTTTGACGCTCTAGAACCTCGTGGCTCCAAATGGCATCGTTTTAAGTGGCTCGGTTTGGTTGGCTGCTATTTGCTTATGATGTTCTATACCGTAGTTTGCGGCTGGACTTTAGCGTATTTCCTTAAAACGGCAATGGGAGAACTAGGACCAGCAGCCGACGTCGGAGCAGTTTTTAATGGTCTGCTCGCAAATCCTCTTGAGATGACGGGTTGGATGCTGCTGGTTATGGCAATTGGTTTTGGGGTGTGTGCTCTTGGAGTTCAGAAGGGAATTGAGCGCATTACCAAAGTGATGATGGCAGCCCTTTTTGTCATCATGGGTATTCTTTGCGTGCATTCGCTGCTTCTTGAAGGTGGTCAGGAAGGTTTGGAATTTTATCTGCTTCCTAACCTCGACAATCTTTTTAATAATCCCAACGCCACCTTTCCTCAAATTGTGTTTGCGGCTATGAGCCAAGCGCTCTTTATGCTTTCTATTGGCGTAGGTTCTATGTCGATTTTTGGTAGCTACCTAGGACGAGAAAAGAAGCTTACGGGCGAGGCTGCAAATATTGCGCTGCTAGATACCCTAGTTGCTATCATGGCAGGCCTTATTATTTTTCCTGCTTGTTTTGCCTATGGGGTAAATCCTGATTCAGGCCCTGGTCTTGTGTTTTTAACGCTTCCTCACGTATTTGCACAAATGCCTTTTGGCCAGCTGTGGGGTGCCTTGTTCTTCTTGTTCGTTGCGGCAGCAGCGCTGTCTTCGGTCATCGCCGTTTTTGAAGCAATCCTTCGTTTCTCGATGGATCAGTGGAATATCACCAGAAAGAAAGCGGTATCCATTAATGCTCCTATTCTGACACTGCTCTCGATGCCCTGTATTTTGGGCTATAACCTCTGGTCAGGATTTTCTGTGCCAGGTATTGGAGATGTGCAAACACTCGAAGACTTCATTCTCTCCAATAACATATTGGTTATAGGCTGCATCATCTTCATCTTGTTCTGTACCACCAAGCGCGGTTGGGGATGGGATAATTTCTTGTCAGAGGCAAACAGTGGATCGGGAATTAATTTCCCTGCTTGGGCACGTATATGGGTAAAATATGGCATCCCCGTGCTGATGCTTATAGTCTTTATTGGTGGCTGGATTCCTACCTTGCAGGTATGGCTTGGGCTAGGATAACCACTATCGAATCGTTGCTAATCGCATCATAAATTTGAATAGAAATTAAGCATGTCTCAGACATGATTCAAACCGCTTGTTTGCTATGGTCTTCCCTCAGAGATCGTACAGGTTTCGTATATAATAATTTACGCAAGGACTCTTCATTTGAATTTGATTATTCAACTCAGTTAGGTAGGGGGAACTGAGGAAATTAATTCGCGTGACGAATAATCAAAGCGACACAGAAAGTGAGGATCGAGCGTGAATTCAACGAGGGGTAAAAGAATTCCGGTTACTCATTTGGATCCAGATGCTGACAGCTTGCGCAATATACATTCATCAGTTAATTCTGAAACAGTTCGAATTGCTGTTGTGGATGAAGATAGATTGTTTGTTGAAGGCATTTGTGCTCTTTTAAATCAGTGGGATGAATTTGATGTGGTGGGAAAGGGCTATAGTGCCGAAGATGCCCTTACCCTTTGTTCTCGGACCACTCCTTCTGTTTTATTGCTCGGAGTGTGCTTCGGAGGAGAGATAGCTGTTGACACGGTAAAAAGAATCGTTGATCAGTTTCCTGGTACTAATATTTTTATTCTGGCCTCATCAAATGAGGCAGACGAAGCAACGGCTTGTGTTTTAGCGGGTGCTAATGGCTTCGGAGAACGCGAAAAATTGTTGGCTAATCGACTGAGATCATTAGTCTGGGCACTCGCTTGTGGCGATGCTGCATTTTCAGGAGCGATGTTTAATGCTTTTCGCACGAGAGTTTCATCTGCACAGAAAGAAGATAAAGAGGTGTTTCTCGAAAAGAGCGAAGCTCTTTCTTCTCGTGAGGAGTCTATTTTGGCTTTACTTGCAAAAGGCTGCTCCAATTCAGAAATCGCTCAACAGCTTTTCTTGAGCGAACCTACTGTCAAAAAAGAGATCAGCCGTATCATAGAAAAGCTTGATGTTTCAAATCGTGTTCAAGCTGCTGTTGCGGCAGCAAAATACCTTTAGGGCTGTAGAGTAATTGTCGATATTGGTGAGGTAACGCTTAAATCTTTAAGCTCAGTTCCTTCTTAAAAATATTCTTGGTAGTGAGATGCCAGCGCGCTTTCTGACGGAAGGTGTGCTGGTTTTTTGTTGTAGGTGCCTATTTGATAAGTCGTATACGGGACATGCGGATAAAAAGCAATACGGCAAGTGCAAACATATCCAAAAGAACCTTTAACGGTATCCAAACGGCTATTTTGAGGAAAAAACGATAAGCCATTTTGATACAAAACCCAAGGCAAAAGGATCCGATTTAATCCCCTTCTGTTCATTGCTTCGATACCCCTAGAACTCTCTTTTTGAACAAAAATGAACGTGTTCAAAGTTAATGGGCAATGCAAATGGGGCTCGGTTGTGTTGCTTGTGATGGCGAACAGAGGGCTGCTTCTATCACGGGTGTGTTAGTTGTCAGCGGAGAGTTCTAAAGTGCCAAGCTTGCAGACTTATCTTGGCACTGGAGAGGAGTTTTCGGATGAAGAACAAGTTTTATCCAAAACTTTTTGAGCGGGGATACGTAGGAAACGTAGAGGTGAAAAACCGCGCTGTACGTATGCCTATGGGTACTGAGCTTGGTAATCCTGATGGATCTCCAAGCTGGGCTACGTTGAAGGCTTATGCAGAAGCTGGCGACGGTGGTACTGGCATTGTTTTTATGGATAACGCAGGGGTAACTCAGTTCCATCATGTGGGTTTGAGCATTGCAAGTGATCCATATATCGGTCCTATGTCTTTGCTTGCTAAAACCATAAAACAGCATGGTGCTGTTCCGGGATTGCAAATTGTTCATCCGGGTCGCGATGCAGCGTTTGTTCGTGGCGACGATCTGATTTCATCATCCCGTATTATGTGGGAGCCTTGGTATGAAAACGGGGGCGGAGTTCCTCGCGAATTGTCTATCGAGGAAATCCATCAGTATGTAGAGTATTTTGGCGATGCAGCGCGACGTGGTCAAACTGCTGGATTTGAAATAATCGATATCCATGCTGCTTGCGGTGTTTTGCTAAGCAACTTCCTTTCTCCTCGCAATAATAGGCGTAACGATATGTATGGCGGATCGCTTCATAATCGTGCACGCTTCTTGATCGAGGTTATTCGAAACATAAAGAAAAAGGCTCCTGGAGTTGCTCTTTCGGTTCGCTTGTCGGGAATAGACTTTGAGCCAGAAGGAATCACCATTGATGAGACTGTCGAAGTCGCAAAGATGTGTGAGGCTGCGGGTGCCGATGCGATCAACATTACCTGGGGCTCTCATGCAGAGGTTGTCAATGCAGCAGGTCTTTTGTCAAAGCATGGCGCGAATCATGTTGAAGCAGCTCAAATGATTAAAGATGCTGTTTCTATTCCTACTATGCTTTGTGGAGGTATTTATTCACCTGAAATTGGTGAAGAACTTCTTGAAAACGGCGTAACCGATTTCGTTGGAATTGGTAAACCTGCTTTGGCTGATCCTATGTGGGCAAAGAAGGCTGAAGAAGGACATCCTGAGGATATCCGTCCCTGCATCGGATGCGGCGTTGGGTGCCATGATCGCGGAATGCTTTCAGGCGGTGTGGTTCAGTGCGCTGTCAATGCTTCACTTTATAAGTACGATGGCCCTGTTTATCCTCAGGCAGAGGTAAGCAAAAAGGTAATTGTGGTTGGTGCTGGCCCCGCAGGATGCGAAGCAGCTATTACGGCTAAGAAGTGCGGCCATGAAGTAACACTTTATGAAAAGCGCTCTATCGGTGGTGTTCTCAAAGAGGCAACAGTTTCTGATTCGAAGGAAGATCTTGGTCGTCTGATTACGTATTACGAAACTCAGCTTAAGAAAAACGGCATCGACGTTGTCTTTGAGGAAGCCAATGTTGACACCATCGTTAAGGGTGGCTACGACGTTGCTATTCTCGCAACGGGCGCAAAGGTACGCGTACCAGAGGTAAAAGGTCTTGACTCCAAAGAAGCAATATATGCTATGGACTTCCTTGATCAGGGAGCTAAGACAGATGCTCAAAACATTGTAGTAGTTGGCGGCGGTATCGTCGGCGCTGAAACAGCTCTCATTCTGGCTGAAGAACAAGGCAAGAACGTCACTATCACTACGCGCAGCCCTGAATTCTTTGTTTCAGGCGTAATGGGCATTGCATACATGACCCGCTTGGCTATGGCAGGCGTAAAGAATTGCCCGAAGATGCAGCTGATTGCAATTGAAGATGGAAAGCCTGTTTTTGTCGGCCCCCGTGGTATTGAGACTATGGATGTCGATCAGGTAATTATCTCATCAGGCTTTATTCCAACTTTCAACAAGCTTCGTGATGAAATCGAAGCCGCTTCGGATGAAATCGAAGTAGTAGGTATTGGCGACTGCATGGCTCCTCGTATGGTTATGGATGCTGTTCATGAAGGCTATATCGCAGGTATCAATATCTAATTTCTGATGTGTCAGAGGCTCATCTTTTTCTGATAACACCTTGCTCCGTCTCCTTTCGTATGTTCTGAGATGAGCCTCTTGACAATAGATCAATTCATTTTGTGACAAACAAAGTACAACATAAGGAGTTTGATCAACATGGGAAAGATCAAGGCACAGCTTAACCGAATAGCATTGCGTGTTGCTGATGCTGATAAGGCTGTCGAGGATTTAAGTGCACTTCTTGGTGTGAGCTTCTATGGCCCATACGACGATGAAGGCGTTGGACTTCGCGTTGCCCTTCCAAAGTCGGGAGGAATTGAAATTATGTCACCAATGCATGATCACGATGCAATCGGTGCGTATCAAAAGTTGCAAACAGAAGGCGAAGGAATCAGCGGCATTGCAATGCGTGTTGATGATTTCGAGGAAGCAAAAGCTCACTTTGCTTCACTTGGTCTAGAGCCTGCGGTCGAGTTTAAGCATGGTCAATTTAGAGAGATGATTATTCCTCCTCAACCAGCAACGCATGGCTTGGAAATTGCAGTGAATGAATTTCCTGATGCAAATGGCGCCGCTATTCAGGTTGCTCTTGATATGGGCGTCGAATGGACTGACGTATGCGATTGGAAAGAAGCCGAATAGCGCTATTCGGATGAGGTGGTAGTAATGACAACAGTAGCGATATTTAAGTGGGCGATGAATCCTCACGATGAGCGCGTATTCAACGGGGTCGCAAAGTGGGCAGCTGAACGTCCTGATGTTGGTGACGATGACCATGCAGTAGTAGCAACGGCTCTTTCTGCAGCAAATGGTGGTGAAGTAGTAGGACTCACTACTAATCCAGCAGGCGATCTTTCATTTGCGGCAGCTCGTGGTGCAGATAGGACTGTTGCAATTGATTCTGTTCCTATCGAAGCAGATGCTCTCACTATTGCAACCGTACTTGCTCATGCGATTGAAAAAATTGGCGACGTTGATTGTGTTTGCATCGGCGATGCGTCCTGGGAACCTTGCGTGGCTGGCGTATTAGCAGGACTTTTAGGCTGGCCTGTAATCATGGAAGTAGACGAAGTGAGACGAAGCGATGATGAATTTGTTGTTGTTCGTCGTTCGGGAGTTGGAACGCAAGAGATCGCAGTTTCAGGTCCTGTAGTTCTTGATGTGGCAGCACGTCGTGAAGAGGAAACGAAGCCCGGTATGCGCGTGGTTTTGGCTGCTCGTAAAAAGCCACAGGAAACATTTTCATTTGACGAGCTTAACGGAAGTGAACGCACCTTTGAAATTGAGGGATATCACGATCCGGAAGCGGTTGTTTCCAATGTTTATGACGGTACAGAAGATGTCGATGGTGCGGTTGCGCAGCTAGTGGCAGCAATACGAGCAGAAGGAGTGATCTAAATGAGCAAAGTTTGGATCATTGTGGCAGATGATATGTCTGCAGCTAAAGTAGCTGGGGTTGCAGCCTCAACCAATGAAGAGGTTGAAGCAGTAGTTCTTGGATCTCGTGAACGAGCAGAACATGTTGCAACTCTTGGGGTAAGCACGGTTTTTTGGTATGACACAACAAATACGTTGGCAGAATCTTATGCGGGAGCCATCGCTGATGCGGCCTTGGCGGCAGAAGTAGATGCGATCGTTGCAGCAGATGAAGCAGTTGCTCGTGTTATTACTGGATGCATCGCTGCAAAAGGAAACGTTCTTATTACCTCAAACGTAAATGCGCTTCGTGTTGAGGGCGATCAAGTAACGATAGAGCGTGGAGTTGCTGAAGGCAGCTCAATCCAAACCTTGAAGGCACAGCGTCCTGCAATCGCTCTTATCGGAGAAAGTGTCGATGAGATTGATCCGGGCAATGAGCCTGCATCTATTCAGCAGATCGAGGTTTCCGTTCCTGATGCCCTTACCGCAGGTGACTACCATGCACCTGAGGATAGCGGGATTAATCTTGCTGAAGCACAACGCGTGGTTTCGTGTGGCTTAGGCATTGGCGGAAAAGAGAATCTTGCCTTGATGGACGAACTGGCAGAGGTTCTTGAGGCAGAAGTTGCTTGCAGTTTACCTCTTTGCGATAACTATCACTGGTTTGAACATAGCCGAGTAGTGGGATCCTCTACGCAGAAAATTTCCCCTCGTTTCTATCTGGCCTGCGGTGTTTCGGGTGCTCCTAACCACATGATGGGCGTTCGCGGCGCAAAGCTCATTATGGCAATTAACAAAGACCCTGAAGCTCCTATTTTCCGCGAATCGAAATATGGCATTGTGGGCGACGTAAAAGAGGTCCTTCCAGCTCTTATTGCTGCGCTTAAAACCGCCTAGATAAGCCCAAAGCGATAAACCAGCTTTGCGAATTGGCGTGGATACCTGAAGTTTTACACAAAGTATTGTTATGTATTTTGGGGTTAATGAGGAAAAAGAAAAAGGAGGGCCATTATGGCTGATTTCGATGTTGAATATGATCTTGTTGTCGTCGGAAGTGGCGCATCAGGAAAATCTGCTGCTTTGATTGCAGCTCGCGCTGGGAAAAGCGTAGTTATCCTTGAGAAGATGCCAGAAACAGGCGGACTTTCTGTATACGCGGAGGGCACCTGTGCTTTTGAATCAAGTATTCAGAAGGAATTGGGAACACCTCGTTTGGATAAATATCATTTTCCAACCAAGGCTGAAGGTATTGAAAAATTCATGCATTACAGCCATCAGCGCGCAAACTATGACGTTGTTCGTGCCTTTGTGGAAAATTCAGCTGAAACGATTGATATCTATCGCGACCTCGGCGTTGTGTATAAGACGTGCGACATTGCTGCAGAAGACGACCCCAACGAAGTATGGACATTCCATCTGCCTGAAGGATTGGGCGCTCATTGTCAGGAAGTATTGCTGGATGCTGTACAGAAGCTTGACGTTGATATCTTCGTGAATACGCCAGCACGTGAACTTATTACTGAAGATGGCAAGGTAGTTGGCGTTGTTGCTGAATCTGAGGGCGAGCCTCTGCGCGTTGGAGGTAAGGCTGTAATTTTGGCAACAGGTGGCATGGGTTCAAACCCAGATCGCATTTATAAGTACAGCTGGTTTGCGCCTTCTGCTTATAACATGAACACTTTGACGCCACTGCAAAATGTGGGCGATGGTTTTGATTTGGCTCAGTCAGTAGGAGCAGATCCAACCACTGTTACTACCTGCCCAATTCTTGCTGCTGGTGGTCGTGATATGACTATGGACTCCCAGTGCGGTGGTGCAGGCGTAAATCCTGGCGTTTGGGTTAATAAGACTGGCCGTCGTTTTGCTTCTGAATCGGTTGCAGAAAATATTGGTGACCTTGGAACTTATTTTGGTAAGCAGCCTGATGGCATCGTATGGTCCATTCTTTCTCAGGCAGATGTCGACCGTTTGTCCAAGGAAGGTTCCGAAATTGCTATTGGTGAATTCGTGGTATATCACGAGCCAATGGAGCGCTTGAATACCGAGCTTGAAGCAAACATTGAGTCCGGCTTGGTGAAGAAGGCAGATACGTTTATTGACCTTGCCAAGCAAATGGATGTTCCTACTACAACATTTGTTGAGACCATGGAGAACTACAACAAGTATTGCGAGCAGGGTTATGACGATGAATTCATGAAGAAGCCTAAGCACTTGCGTCCTTTGCAAGAGGGTCCATTCTATGCAATTCCATTGGCAACAGGAACAATGGGATCCGCAGGTGGCATCAAGGTAAATGGCAATATGCAGGTTGTTGATGTTGACTACAACCCAATTCCTGGACTGTATGCAGTTGGCTTGGAAGTAACCGGTTTGTACGGAGACTCTTACAACATGGAAGTGCCTGGAGCTGCAAATGGTTTCGCTCATACGTCAGGACGTATTGCAGCACGTCATGCTATTGCAACCTATATTGATTAATTTCTCCTCTAGCCTTGCCGGGTGCTGTTGCTCCCCAAGTTATAGGCAGTGCCCGGCAAGCGCTCTTCAGTTTCTACCATAAAACGCGCAAGGAAGAATTACCCTTGCGTTCGAGAAAGGATACTGTCATGGTTAACATTCCTAAACTTGCTGGTGCTCCTAATTTCGGTACACTTCCAACTCCTGAAGGTTCTTTAGGTAAGCGTCTTGAAGGCAAGAAGATTATTTTGACGGGCACAACCAAGGGTGTTGGTAAGGCTGCTCAAGAATTGCTTTGTGCTCAGGGTGCTTTTGTTTGCGGCTCAGGTACCACTCCTGGTGTAGCAGAAAAGAACGCCGAAGAACTTCAGAAAAAGGGCTATCAGGCTCTTGGTTTTACTGCAGACTTGGGCGATTACGATGAAGCAAAAGCTTATGTAGAAAAATGTGTTGAAGCAATGGGCGGCGTTGATGTAGTAATCAACAATGCTTCTCGTCCTGAAATGCTTCCTTTTGAAGATATGGATCCCGTTTCTTGGAGAAAATCCATCCGTAACGAACTTGATATTGTATACAACGTTTGCCAGACCGCTTGGAAGTACCTCAAGGAGGCTGATGGAGCATCTGTTATCATCACTGCTTCTACCAACGGTCTTCAGGGATCCAACTCTCCTCAATCCGCTCACGCAGCCGCTAAGGGTGCTTGTATCGCGTTAGCTCGTCAGCTTGCTGGCGAAGGTGGTCCTTTCGGCATTCGTGTTAACTCCGTAACCCCTGGCTTGATTTGGACAGAGGCTATGGCAAATATTCCTAAGGAAATGGCAACAGGCCTCATTGCTGCTCAAACTACTCAGCAAGCAATCGATCCAATGGATATCGCTTATGCTTATTTGTTCTTAGCTTCGGATGAGTCTCGCTTTATTACGGCAGCAAACATTCCGGTAGACGGTGGCTGCTCTGGAGCAGTTACGGGCGGAATGCAGGGAGATGAAAAGGCTATCCAGCTCTAGTGATCTTGTTTTGGTACGTTTGCCTGGCTTGACTTTAAGCCAAGCCAGGCTCTTAGAGAAAGGCTCATCATGAAGAAGGGTCCTGAAGGATATGCCTTTTGGATGAATGTCATTATGAATATCATCCTTGGATTGCTTATTACCCTAGCTATTAACATTGCCATTTCTCTGCAAGTTGGAATGAATGTTATAACTGCCGAATCGGTAGTGACAACGTGGTTTTCAAGTTTTGTTATTGGTGTTACTGCTGGTACAATTGCCGATCCTATGTCTTGGGCTCTGAAATTAGCAGGCGCAATCAAGGCAAACAAATTTGCGACATGGATCATTCAATCGATCATCCTTGGTTTGTATTTTGGCACAATTATCCTCTTAGGAAACATGCTCATTAGCTATCTTGCAACTGGTGGTGTGATGGCATGGCTTGCAGGTTTTGCTCAATGGGTTTTGTTCGTTTGGGTAACTGCTATTGTGTCGGTATTCATTTTTGTTAAGTTGGCTGGTGTTTTATCTGCCTCTTTGTCAGGTTTTGATCCTGCAGCCCAAGTTCCTCCTGCCGCAGAATAACGATCTTCTTTATACGGATATTTCGCTCAATACTTGTCTTAAATACGTTGGAAGGCAAATTCTGTAAGGTTAATTCATGGGCTTTTGAGGAATTTGGTGCTCGATAAACAAAAGCTATCTTGATGTCTAGACTTCGTATTTATAGACAAACAAATAAAAGTCCCTGTATTGCATTCGGTACAGGGACTTTTATATGCGCTTATTTAACTACCAAAACAGGAATATCGGCAGATCGTAAAACACCATAGCTTACCGAGCCAATAGCGCCGCGAATAGCGCCAAGACCACGAGAGCCCATTACTATCAAATCGCAGCTGTAGTGTTTTGCTGCATCGATAATGGTTTCGATGGTGTAAATGCCAAATACTACTTCAGCGGTGAGCTCACCTTCAAAGCCCTCGACTATAGAAACAATTTCATCTTGGAGCTTTTTGTCGCTTTCTTCGTTGCGTTCTTCAACAACATGGGCAAAATCTTCTCGGGAAGTAAGAGAAACACCCATACCAAAGCCTGTTTGGTTGATGCTACTGTAGACCAAATCTTGCGGAGGAGCAGCAACTTCTACGATATGGATTGCTACCCCGTCAACGCCTTCAGAAAGTTCGATAGCTTCTTTCAGTGCATTTTTAGCATGTTCGGAATTATCGTATGGCACGAGAATGTTTTTGAAACTCATCGTGAATCGCCCCCTCAGATTCCCTACCTTGATTCTCATTATACTCGTCTCTTGAACAGCTGAATTCGGTAAAGTGAATTCAGGAAAGTCAAGAAAGCTGGCATGTGCACCGTGCTACACTGCAGCTCCCTTATGTTGCAGCCATAAGTGCGTAACGTAAGAGGGTATTACAGTGCTCCAATTTTACGGAGAAGATCGTCATTAGGGTGGAATACCAGCCCTTCTGCATACATGCGCTGCGCCTCGGTAAGATTTCCTTCCGATAAGCTTTCAATAATGCTTACCACTTCATCTTGGCTTACTTCGCGTTTTATTTTGCCGGGAATTCCTATCACCATGTGGTAGTCGGGAACAACCATCCCTTCCGTTACGACGCACCCAGCACCTACTATGCAGTTATTGCCAATTTTTGCGCCGTTGAGCACCACGGCGTTCATGCCGATAAGGGAATTGTCACCAATTTCGCAGGCGTGGATAATGCAGCCATGACCAAGTGTGGTGTGTTCACCAATAATGATGGGCTGACCATCGGATTCATGCAGAACGCAGTTTTCCTGGATGTTGGTTTCTGCGCCAATTTCGATATAGTCGCAATCTCCGCGCAGGCAGGCGCCATGCATGACGATTGCATGATAGCCAATGCGAACATCTCCTACGATCCAACAGGTATCAGAGATATATGCTTCGGGATGGATGGTGGTGTTGCCGCGATACTTGATAGTGGGTGCTGTTGCTTCAATGTGTTCGCGGTAACCTTCGGGAATGGTGTAAGTGGTTTTACGTTTAAACATGTGATCCCCTTTGTTTTTTGTTTAAACCTTCTTCAATAATACTCGAACCTAAAGCCCTTTGATGAGGATATATCCCGATTTGAAAGGGTGTATGCTATGAAGGCTTTGTCCAGTAACAAAAATGTAACGTACTTTAGCACTCTACTGTGATAAAGTAGCGGAACGAAATACCGCGACAATGAGTGTTGTATTTCATGCTGAGCTGTATAAATCGATCTGTTTTATAGTGATACGTTGGTATTGGGGCGCTGTGACCTTGAAGAAATCTGCCCTTTAGTAAGGTGGATAGATGTTGTATCGTCTGGCGCTCTATGAAGAGAAAGAGGAGCAATGAATTACGTTACCCCTGTTGGTTTTCGTGATGTGGTAAGCGAGGAAGCACTGGTTCGAGAAGAACTTACTTCGCGGGTGCGTGCCTGCTTTGCTGCACGAGGTTATCTTCCTGTCGAGACTCCTACGTTAGAGGTTCTTGACGTAATGGAAGCGGGGGGACATGTGCCCGAGGCACCTTTTAAGTTCTTTGATTCCCATGGGGATCTTCTTGCTATGCGCCCTGACGTTACCATGCAGATTGCACGTATGTGCGCATCGCGTAGCGAATCGACTGGCGGACTGACAAAACCGCTTCGTCTTCGTTATACCCAGCGTGTTTTTAGGGAAAAAACAGTAGAGGCTTCTGCTCGTGAGCTTACGCAATGCGGGGCTGAATGCTTAGGAATTTCTGGCAGTTCTGCAGATGTTGAACTTATTAGTATGTTTGCACGTGCGCTTGAAGAGTGCGGACTTACGCGTTTTACGATTGCACTTGGTTCTGCTGGTGTGCTTCGTGATCTTCTTTCGGTAAGTGATGCCAGCAAGCAGTGGCAAGATGCGGTTCTTCAGGCTTATCACACTTCGAACTTTGTCTATCTGGGCGAATTGGTTGCTGCTGCACAGCGCGGTCAAGCTGACAAGGCACAAAATCGAGCACAGGAGCAGCATCAAACAAAGAATGCTCAGGACAGTCAAGCAACGGATTTCAAATTGGCCGATCCTGCTCTTGATAATCCGGGCAATGCCAAGCCTGAGGTGGCGCAGGCTATTTTTGCACTCTCTCGTTTGCGCGGAGGCAAGCAGGCACTTAAAGAAGTAAAGGCACTGCTTGCACCTTTTGGTTGCACGGCTGGTATCGCTGAACTCGAAGGGGTATACGATGCCCTTGTTGAATTAGGCTTGGGAGATAAGCTCCTGATCGATTTTTCAGTAATGAGTTCGTTTGATTACTACACAGGTCTTGTTTTCGAGGCGTATGCTCCTGGTCTTGGATCACCTCTTGGTGGTGGTGGCCGCTACGATAATCTTCTTGCTTCATATGGGGCAGAAAAAATCCCAGCAGCTGGTTTTGCCTTCTATTTGGAGCAGGTAATGGCCGCGCGTCAGGCAGCAGTTCAGCTGGCTGCTTCTCATGCAGAACAGATAACTCAAGAGGCTTCTTGTTCGCGTCGTCCTTTGCGCATCGCTGTACCGAAGGGCTCGCTTAAGGAAGGCGCGGTTAAGGTGTTAGCGGATGCTGGTCTTGATGTTGAGGGGCTTCTTGATTCAGGGAGAACCTTGATGCTTCGCAATGGCGACGTGGAATATCTTATTGTTCGCCCAACCGATGCTCCGGTATTTGTTTCGCTTGGAGCAGCTGATTGCGGAATTTGTGGCGAAGACTCGCTTTTAGAGGCAGCTCCCGATGTGGTGGAGCTTGTGGACTTAAAATTTGGTGGATGCCGTTTTGTGGTTGCGGAATCCAAAGGAACAACAGAGGCGGTAGAGCAGCGCTATCGTAAGCTGGGATCCATTAGGGTTGCAACGAAATATCCTAATATTACGCGCTCTTATTATGCCAAGATTGGTATGCCGGTAGAGATCGTAAAACTTCATGGCAATATTGAATTGGCACCTATTACGGGTATGGCAGAGCGTATTGTGGATATTACGGCAACGGGAACTACCTTGCGCGAAAATAATCTTGTGGTGGTTGACGATGTGCTTGCTTCCACGGCTCGCTTTTTTGCCAACCCCTCATCATTTAGGACAAATCCACGTGTCGGCCAGCTTGCTGATACGTTGTATAAGCAAGCGAAGGAGAACTAACTTATGAGAAGAATTGAATTAGCGACGGGTCAGACCTTTGAAGAAAGCATGCTTAATCGCACCGGTGCTTTTAATGCGGATGCCCTTATTGCAGCAACGAATATTGTTGAACAGGTACGTACACGCGGCGATGCTGCTTTGCGCGAGTATACGGCGAAGTTCGATGGGGTAGAGCTTGAGACGTTTCGCGTTCCACAGAGCGCTATAGATGAAGCGCTCACGCGCGTTGATCCTACGGTGGCTGCAGCAATCAAGCAAGCGGCAGCGCAGATCAGGGATTTTCATGAGCGTCAAAAGCAGCAAGGATGGTTTACCTTGCGAGAAGATGGCGCACTGGTAGGAGCAAAAGTGCAGCCTCTCGATTCAGTGGGTATCTATGTGCCAGGTGGTCGTGCACTGTATCCCTCTTCGGTGCTTATGAATGCTATACCTGCTTCTGTGGCGGGTGTGCGTCGTATTGTATGTGTGACTCCTCCCACTAAGGACGGATCGCTTGATCCTGCTATCTTGGAGGCTTGTCGTGTATCGGGCGTTACCGAGATCTATTCAGTCGGTGGTGCTCAGGCGATTGCGGCATTGGCCTATGGTACCGAGTCCATTAAAAAGGTAGATAAGATTACCGGTCCTGGTAACGCGTTTGTTGCAGCAGCGAAAAAGGTTGTTTCAGGTGATGTCGGAATTGATATGATTGCAGGGCCTTCTGAAGTATGTGTAGTTGCTGATGAAACGGCTCTTCCTGAATTGGTTGCTATCGACTTGATGGCGCAGGCAGAGCACGACCCTCTTGCAAGCTGCTATCTGGTTACGTTTTCTGCTGAATATGCTGATCAGGTTGAAGCGGCGATTGAGTTGCATATGCAGGGCTCTACCCGTGCAGAAATCACCTCAGCATCGCTTACCAACAAGGGTCTCATTATCATTTGTCCCGATATGAATACTGCGCTTGAGGTGGTCAACGTTATTGCTCCAGAACATTTAGAGCTTCACGTACCTGATGCTATGGAGCTTTTGGGAGCGATTCGTCATGCGGGCGCTATTTTCTGCGGGGAGTGGACACCCGAAGCTGCAGGAGATTATGTGGCTGGGCCAAATCACACATTACCAACGGGTGGCACCGCTCGTTTCTCAAGCCCGCTCTCGGTTGACGAATTCATCAAAAAGTCCAGCGTTTTACAGTATTCACCTGCAGCGCTGGTACGTGACTCTCAAGCTATTATTGCGTTGGCCGATCATGAAGGTCTTTGGTCTCATGCGCAAAGCGTGCGCTTGCGATGCAAACTGGTAGAACAGGCTTTTGAGCAAGTGGCGGCAGAAGCCGAACAGGTAGAAGCTAAGCAAGCGGAAGTTGAGAAAGCAGAGGCCGAGCAGGCAGAAGTTGAGCAGGCAAAAACATCGCAAGCTCAGCAAGGAGATGCTACCCAAGCAAAAGGCACCGAGGAGAGAAACTAATATGAAAACAGTCCGTTCTTCTCAGCCAGCATTGGAGGGGTTAATTCCTTATGACCCCAAATACCTACCTGCTAAACAGTTGATGAGCGCCAATGAAAATCCCAACAATGTTCCTGAAGAGATTCAGATCGAAATCAGAAAAGCACTGAAGAATTTCCCCTTCAATCGCTACCCCGATCCTTTGGCAAACGAATTGCGTGATTTGATCGCGCAAGCTAACGGCCTTTCTCGAGACAACGTTCTCGTGGGTAACGGAGGCGATGAACTGCTCTTTAACTTTGCGCTTGCCTGGGGTGGACCGGAAAGAACCTTTTTGAATGTACCGCCAACTTTTTCAGTATATGAGGCTAATGCTCGGCTAGTTGGCTCAAAGGTGGTCAACATCCCTCGAAAAGAAAATTTCGATATCGATGAAGAGGCGGTCTTGGCTCGAGTTGCAAAGGGCGATATCGATTTTGTAATGATCACCAGCCCAAACAACCCTACAGGTAAATTGGCGCGCGGATCCTTTGTGAGTGATCTTCTTAATGCAAGCGATGCGCTTGTTATGGTTGATGAGGCTTACTTTGAGTTTTCGCGTACTACTATGCGCCCCCTTTTAGAAGAGCATGAAAACTTAGTCATTTTAAGAACTTTTTCGAAGGCATTTAGTCTTGCGGGGGTTCGTTTAGGCTATCTTTTAGCCAATCAGTCGGTCATCAGAGAATTCATTAAGGTAAGACAGCCGTATTCCGTGGATGCGGTTTCGCAGGCAATCGGGTGTGCGGTATTTCGTAATCGTGCAAAATTTGAGCCATGCATCGACCAGATTATCGAGCAGCGTGAGATTTTGATAGAACGCTTACGGGATCTTGATGGTATAGAGGTCTTCGATTCTGATTCCAATTACGTGCTGATTCGTCTTGCTCATGCTGGAGAAGTTTGGCAGCAACTGTATGAACGAGGCATCCTGGTTCGTGATTTCTCGAGCGCACCTCTTCTAGAAAACTGCTTGCGAATTTCGGTAGGTTTACCTGAAGAAAACGATGCGCTGATCACGGCGTTGCGTAGCATAGTTGCAGCGCTCAAAGCTGAATAAAGGTCTCTCGTAAAGGAGCTTTTCATGGTAGAAACAAAACGCGTGGCAGAATTAACGCGCACGACAAAAGAAACCGATATCGCGCTTTCCCTAAACATCGATGGTACGGGGGTTTCTTCTATCGATACGGGAGTACCTTTCTTTGACCATATGTTGGAAGCATTTGGGAGGCATGGCTTATTCGATTTTACAATTAAGGCCAAAGGAGATCTTGAGGTAGATGCTCACCATACCGTGGAAGATGTGGGTATCGTTTTAGGTCAGGCCTTTGCGGAAGCGATGGGTGAAAAACGTGGCATTGCACGTTTTGGCTCGCAGATGCTGCCTATGGATGAAACGTTAGTTTTGGCGGCTCTTGATATTTCAGGTCGTGGTCAGCTTCATTGGGATGTGGAGGTTCCTCTTTGTTTGCTCGGCTCGTTTGATTCTTCTCTTGCAAAAGAATTTTTCATTGCGTTTGCGACAAATGCTGGGGTGACGTTGCATGTTCGTATGTTAACGGGAGAAAACGCCCATCATATAGTCGAAGCTTGCTTTAAGGCGGTAGGGCGTGCGATGCGTGCTGCTTTAGAACTTGATGCACGCGTGGGAAGCGAACTTCCTTCTACCAAAGGATTGCTGTAATGATTGCGGTTGTAGATTACTGTAAGGGAAATTTGCGCAGTGTAGAGCGCGGCCTTATTAACGCGGGCGGAGATGCGCGCATTACCGATGATCCAAACGTGATTGCGCAGGCAAAAGCGATAGTGCTTCCTGGAGTGGGTGCGTTCGCTGATGCATCGGCAACCATGCTTAAAACAGGGCAAATGCAAGCAATTCGTGATGCAATTGCGCAGGGCAAGCCCTTTTTGGGAATCTGTCTCGGGGAACATCTGTTATTCGAGGAGGGTACTGAGGGTGCTGAGCGTGCTGAAGGCCTCGCAGTTCTTCCCGGCGTTGTTGATCGAATTCCTGAATTTGATGGGCAGGGTAGGCGTTATAAAGTTCCGCATGTCGGATGGAACTCAATCGAGTTTGACGAGGGTTGCTCCTGTCCTTTGTTGGCGGGTGTAACACCAGGAGAATATTTCTACTTCACTCATAGCTATGTTGCTCCTGATACTCAAGCGACAGTTGCAACAACCACTCATTCAATAACCTTTCCCTGTGTTGTGCAAAAAGGCGCGTTAGTTTTCGGTGTGCAATTTCATCCCGAGAAGTCTTCCGATGCAGGTGCACGTGTTTTGAGTAATTTTGTAAAACTGGTGGGTCGTGAAGGCTAACGAGCGATACGCGATCAGATAAAAGGAGAAAAGATAATGGATCTGCTTCCTGCGATTGATATTCTTGACGGAAAAGCAGTTCGCCTTGCTAAAGGTGACTATAACGCGGTAACGGTCTACAACGATAGTCCTGTCGCGCAAGCAGCTTTGTTTAAAGAGCAGGGGGCGCGTTGGATCCATGTGGTAGACCTCAATGGTGCGCGAAGTGGTGTCCCAGAGAATATTGCGCTTATTGAACAAATTATTCGTGAAACAGGACTCAAAATTGAAGTGGGTGGCGGAATTCGCAGCCTGGAAACTATTGAACGTCTTGCAAAAGCGGGTGTTTCTCGTGTGGTGTTAGGAACAACTTTGGTAACCGATCAAGAGTTCGCTAAACAAGCTCTTGATTCCTTTCCTGATTTACTCACTGCGGGAATTGATGCAAAAAACGGTGAAGTTGCCGTTGCTGGTTGGCGCGAAGGAGCGGGAGTGCCCGCAGAAGAATTAATTGTTGAAGTGGGAAAACTTGGCTTTAAGCATCTGGTTTATACCGATATCTCCCGTGATGGTATGAGAACGGGAATAGACGCAAATCGCTATGTTGAAGTAGCTCGAGTATTCGGTCATCCCGTTATTGCTTCGGGTGGCGTGGCAAATATAGAAGACATTGAGAATTTAGCTGCGGTTTCTGATTCGATCGAGGGTGTTATAGCGGGTCGAGCGGTATACGAAGGCAGCCTTGATGTAGTGGAGGCAGTTAAGCGTTGCGCTGCAGTTTCATGAACTAAATGAATTGCGGTGTCAGACGAATTGCGGCGTTAGATGATACAGCGCCAGACGATTGCGGTGGCAGATGAATTGCGGCGCCACTAAAGAAACGTTTAATGAAAGGATCAGATCTACGCATGCTTACAAAACGAGTAATTCCCTGTATGGACGTAAAAGATGGCAGGGTTGTTAAAGGGGTAAATTTTGTAAACCTGCGTGATGCAGGAGATCCGATAGAGCTTGCCCAGCGGTATGACGAGCAGCGTGCTGATGAGGTGGTATTTCTTGATATCACTGCAACGCATGAGGGGCGAGCCACCACGGTAGAGATGGCAAGTCGAGCAAGCGAGGAACTCCACCTTCCTTATTGCGTCGGTGGTGGTTTTCGTAGCGTGGCTGATATACGTACTATGATTGCGGCAGGAGCTGATAAAGTTTCAGTCAATTCTGCTGCCTTAGCTGATCCTACACTTATTACGCAGGCGGCTGCCGCTTTTGGCACCCAGGCAATTCTTTGCGCCATTGATGCAAAGCAGGTTCCAGGAAATCCCAATAAATGGGAAGTGTATGTTCATGGTGGACGAAAAAACACGGGGGTCGATGCGGTCGAGTGGGCTAAGGAAGCCGCAAAACGTGGCGCAGGTGAAATTCTTCTGACCAGCATGGATAGAGATGGCAGTAAAGATGGTTTCGACATTCCTCTCACGCGAGCGGTTGCACGTGCGGTCAATATTCCCGTTATTGCTTCGGGTGGAGTTGGTAAATTAGAGCACTTCGCCGAGGGAATACTTGATGGTGAAGCTGATGCAGTTTTGGCGGCAAGTGTCTTTCATTTTGGCGAATTAACCATCAAGGAAGTGAAAGAATATATGCGCTCGCAGGGGATTCCTGTTCGTCTTTAGCGGGGCGCTTAAGGTAAACGTGCGAGGAGAAAAGCAATGCAAGCATCAAATCTTTCCTACAATGCCGATGGTCTTATTCCCTGTATTGTGCAAGATGCTGATACGCGGGAAGTTTTAATGATGGCATGGATGAATGAAGAATCAGTTCGTCGAACCCTTGACGAGGGCACCACTTGGTTTTGGTCGCGAAGCCGTCAAAAGTTTTGGCACAAGGGGGAAGAGTCAGGAAACACCCAAGAACTCGTAGAGCTTCGCTATGACTGCGACGAAGACACCTTGCTTGCTTTAGTCCACCCAGCTGGCCCTGCATGTCATACGGGAAATATGACATGTTTTTATCGGGCGTTTTAGTAGTGTCCAAAAAGTAAAAAGCCTCTAGTTGCTACCATAACGGAGATACGAAAGGCGGCGCGGAGAGGTTTGGTATGTTTGGGTTCGTTCTTCCTAATCTGGATAGTTTAGATGAGGAGGAAAAACAGCGTTATAGAGCGGTGTATTGTGGCGTTTGTCGTTCAATCAAAGATCGGTATGGTCAGCTTTCACGATTAACCGTTTCGTTTGATATGACTTTCTTGGCTCTTGTTTTAGGCTCGTTGTATGAGCCTTCTGAGTCCCTAGGATCAAAACGTTGCCCCATTCATCCCACAAAGCCGCAGGCGTTTGCGCAAAGCGAGTTTACCGATTATGCGGCGGACTTGAGCGTGGCGTTTGCATACCACAAATTGCTTGATGATTGGCGTGATGATCGTACGATAAAGTCGCGAGCTGCAGTTACCTTGCTGGGAAATGCTTATCGGCGAGCAAACAAGCGCATTCCGCAAACTTGCGCAGCTATTGAACGAGCACTTTCGGAAATCCAGGAGATGGAAGACTTGATTTCGGCTAATCAAGAAGAGCAAGAAAACCCCCTTAAAAAGGATTCAGGAAATGCGGGAGAGGCGAACCGTTTTCTTCCCCCTGATGCACCAGCTAACCGATTTGGCTTACTTTTGGGGGATGTATTTGCCTGCAAAGATGACTTTTGGGTAACGGATCTTCGCCGATTCGGTGCACGTTTAGGAAAGTTTGTGTATGTCATGGATGCAGCGATGGACTTGGAGGAAGATTTACGAACAGGTTCATATAATCCTTTTAGATACATGGATCACGATTCGCAAGCGCTTCGCGATAATTTAGAATATCTTGCGGCTGGCATGACTGAAGTATTTGAACGTTTGCCGCTAGAAAGAGATTTGCACCTTTTGCGAAGCGTGCTTTACGCAGGCGTGTGGCAGCGTTTTGAGGCAAAGGAGAATAAGAGTCACGATGGTTAAAGACCCTTATGAGGTTTTAGGCGTAAGTCGAGATGCGTCGGCTGATGAAATAAAAAAAGCATACCGAAAGAAAGCGCGAGAAAACCACCCCGACCTTAATCCCAATGACCCCAAAGCGGCTGAACGCATGAATGAGGTTAACGAAGCGTACGACCGTATTACCAATCCGGAGAAATACCAAGCAAGTGATCGTCGTGCGGCTCATGCGTCGAGCGGCTATGGCGGCAGTGGTTATGCGGGCGGCAATTCAGGCGGACAAGGTTCTGCTAACTACGGTGGTTATGGTGGTGCCGGTCAGGGGTACAGTTCCTCGGGACCTTACGGCTGGTCTACAATTGATTTTGATGACATTTTTGGTTTTGGTGGTATGGGCGGTTTCGGTGCCATTCATCCTGAAGCGTCCGCTTCTGATACTGCTGAGATTCGTAGTGCAATTGATGCGATTAATGTAGGAAGATATCAGCAGGCCACAACCATTCTTAATCAGGTAAAAAGCACGGGGCGCAATGCCCGCTATTACTACATCAGTGCTCTTGCTAACCATGGAGCCGGTAATTCTATGTTGGCGAATGAGCAAATTCGTCGTGCCGTAAAACTCGATCCCAATAATCGTGAGTATCGCCAAGCTCAGCAACAGTTTCAAATGGCGGGTCAAGCTTATCAGCAGCAAGGACAATCTCGTGGTTTCACGGTAGGAGTGGATCCCAATATGATTTGCTGTGGTTTATGCCTTGGCATGTATGGCTGTTCGAATGCAGCGTATTTCTGTGTTTAAAGGGGAGCCGCAAGCGTAAAGAAAGCAGCAAAGAACAACGTTATCGAAGATACGCACCAGGCGGCGTCATCAAAGATACATACGAGCGCAGAGCGTAAGAAAGGGGCTTTAATGGGAGCCACAATCGGAATCGATCTTGGAACTACCAACAGCTGTATGGCAACAATGGAAGGCGGTCGGGTGACCATTATCCCCAATGCGGAAGGAGAGCGGACCACGCCGAGTGTAGTTGCTTTTTCCAAAGAAGGGGAGCGGCTCGTGGGAAGTGTTGCCTGTCGTCAGGCTGCGGTTAATCCCGATAGAACCATTTCTTCGGTCAAACGCCACATGGGAACTAAATGGCAGGCAAAAGTTGATGGGAAAGCCTATAGCCCTCAAGAATTATCTGCAATGATTTTAAGTAAGCTTCGTCGTGATGCTGAAAACTTCTTAGGTCAAGAGGTGACGGATGCGGTAATTACCGTACCTGCTTATTTTGATGATTCGCAGCGTCAGGCAACAAAGGACGCAGGCAGAATTGCAGGACTTAACGTCTTGCGAATTATCAATGAGCCAACCAGTGCAGCTTTGGCGTATGGGCTAGATAATGGCACCGCTCAGAAAGTTATGGTCTACGACCTTGGCGGTGGCACCTTTGATATTTCGATTATCGAAATTGGTGATGATGTTATCGAGGTTCTTGCGACTTCGGGCGATAATCATTTGGGTGGCGATGATTTCGATGAATGTATTACCGAGCATCTTCTGCAAGTTTTTGAACAGCAGACAGGGGTAAAACTTCAGCGTGATGCCATGGCGCTGCAACGTGTTCGACAAGCTGCAGAGCAGGCAAAAAAGGAATTGTCGAGCGCTACCTCAGCACAGGTAAACTTACCCTTCATCGCTCAGGGATCTGCTGGTCCTCTTCATATGGATATTACTTTAACGCGTGCAGAATTCGATCGTCTGACAGCTCACCTGATAGAGCGCACTACTGGTCCAGTACAATCAGCACTCAACGATGCGGGAATTGCGGCATCTGAGCTTGGTTGTGTATTGCTGGTAGGTGGTTCTACGCGAATTCCTGCCGTTCAAAACCACGTGCGTGCCCTTACGGGTAAAGAGCCCTCTTCTTCTATCAATCCTGATGAATGCGTGGCGACAGGTGCCGCCATTCAGGGCGAAACCCTTTCATCTTCTTCGTCAGGAATTGTGCAGGCAAATAGTCTGCTGTTGCTTGATGTAACGCCGCTTTCGCTTTCAATTGAAACGGTGGGTGGGGTTGCTACTCGTTTGGTTGAACGCAATACCACGTTGCCGGTACATTATTCTCAGATTTTCAGTACCGCAGCTCCCTTTCAGACCAGTGTTGAAATTAAGGTTCTGCAAGGAGAGCGTCCTATGGCGGCGGACAACAAAGCTATTGGTACGTTCCGCCTGAAGGGAATTAAACGCGCTCCTGCAGGAGTTCCCAAGATCGAGGTAACGTTTGATATTGATACCAATGGCATCTTGACTGTTTCAGCGAAGGATCTCGATTCGGGGTGTGAACAGTCCATTGTCATCGATGATTCGGATCGTATGAGTGACGAAGAAATAGAGCGTGCTATTCAAGACGCCAAAGATTATGCCGAAGAGGACGAATTCCGCCGCGCCACGATGGAAGTGCGTCAGAAGGCAAACGATCTTCTCTTGGAGGTAGATGCAGCGCTTAAGGCGGGCGGCAAGCAGGTTGACAAGCATGAAAAGCGTCAAATTCGTGCGGATATGGCGGAGTTGCAGCGAGTGTTGTCGAAGCGACCTGGTAAAAAGGAAAAGGCAGATCCAGAAGCAGAGGCGCGCAATATTGTGGTAGCAGCGGCGCAGCTTGATCAGTCAAGCGCAAACGTACGCCAGCAATTCGGCTCGAGCAAGGGAACTAACGCCGAAGGTGGTTCGGTTAACTGAGGCTTATCGTTAACCGTGATTCGCTATCTTCCGTTTTCTTTCTCGTTCGAATTTCTGTGATCTTTCAAAAATGCTGTTTTGAGTGTATTAAGTGTTGCGCTATACTTCCTTTCATATGCGATGACGAAGACAGCATGTCACGGGCAGCCTTGCGGGCTGTGGTTCGTTTCAGAGAGTTGCTTCTTGGCTGGAAAAGCGGCATGAATCGCTGACATGATTCCCTTCTGAGCATCAAAGTGAACGCAGGATCCTGTAGTGGCGTTTTGTTTGGATGGCTACACCATTTAATTCCGGAAAAGGAAGCCTTGGTGTAATACCAGTACTACCAAACAAGTTGAAGACAACGCGCTAAAAACTATGGGGTGGATGTTTTAGCTTTGACGGGTGCTCCCGAAACAGAGCAAACGAGTGGGTGCTTTAAACTTGCTTGAGCCTTGTGTAAAAATGCGTGATTTGTGGCAAAACGAATCTCATGCGCAAGATACGAACGAGTGAACTTTAAAAGCATCAACCAGGGTGGTACCGCGAGAGCCCTTCTCGTCCTTGGAAGTAAAGGATGAGAAGGGCTCTTTTTGTATGCAATGCATACCATGCGACATGTTCTTCTTTCGTCTGATAAACCGCGCGCTCAAAGATGTTGCGGCAAGGGGCGAGGGAAGTAATGCCCGCGTTGGTAAGGATTGCGCTTTGCAGTTGGAAAGGATGCGAGGAATGTCAGTAGTAGATGACGTAAAATCCCTGCATGCCGACACTTTGTCGGCCATCGCTTCAGCTCCTGATACTGAAGCGCTTGAGAAAATTCGTGTTGAAGTGGTAGGAAAGTCCGGATCTCTTACGGGCTATCTTCGTTCGATGGGTCAAATCGACAAGGAACATCGTGCCGAGGTAGGTAAGACGGTCAATGCGGCACACAACGAGATCGAAGCTGCACTTGAGCAGAAAAAGAAGGAACTTTCCCGCTCTGAGCTCGAAGCTAAAATGCAGGCAAGCGCTGTTGATGTTACGTTGCCTGGTCGTGCGCAGCAGATGGGTACGCGTCACTTAATCAACGCAATTTCGGATGAAATTTCTGAAATCTTTTTAGGCTTAGGTTATTCGGTAGCTACTGGTCCTGAAGTGGAAACTGATTGGTATAACTTTACGGCTCTTAATGCTCCTGCTGATCATCCTAGTCGTTCGATGCAGGATACCTTCTATGTACGAGATTTTTCTGGCGAACATTCCCGCGTTCGTGGTGAATCGGATGTTTTGCTTCGTACTCAAACTTCGGGTGTGCAAGTTCATGCCATGGAGGACCAAGATCTTCCTATCTATGTTATTGCGCCAGGTAAGGTATATCGTCGTGATGTGGCAGACCCTTCGCATCTTCCTCAGTTTACACAGTGTGAGGGTTTAGCAATCGACAAGAATATTACGTTTGGCGACTTAAAAGGAACGTTGGAATATTTCTGCAAAGAAATGTTTGGCCCTGAACGTAAGACACGTTTCCGTGCGCATTTCTTCCCCTTTACGGAGCCTTCTGCAGAAGTGGATGTTTCTTGTGGTATCTGCCATGGCGAGGGTTGCCGCATGTGCAAAGGTACTGGTTGGCTTGAAATCTTAGGCTGCGGCATGGTGGACCCTAACGTCCTTCGTATGTCAGGGATTGATCCGGAAGTGTATTCGGGTTTTGCGTTTGGTGTTGGAGTTGAACGAGTGGCATGCTTGAAATATGACGTGCCCGATTTACGTATGTTGCTTGAAGGCGATATGCGATTCTTGAGGCAATTCTAGATCTGAGAATCATTGTGGTTTCCACGTAAGAGCTTAAGTGGAAGCGCATATAGGTGGAAGCACATATTAGTTTGAAGGAATTTTAAAGTAACGGCAGTGCAAAACTCAAAAGAGTAGAAAGATAAAGACTATGAAAGTTTCTCTTAAATGGCTTTCTGAATATGTTGAGGTGCCTGAAGACCTTAAGGCTTTTTGCGATCGTCTTGATTTAACGGGCACCGGTGTTGAGGGCGTTGAACGTACAGGTGATATATATGATCACGTGGTTACGGGCCAAATTCTGGAAAAAGAAGCACATCCCGATTCTGATCATATGTGGGTAACTAAGGTTGATGTGGGAAGCGCTAATGTTGATAAAGAGGGCAATCCTGAGCCCCTGCAGATTGTATGTGGCGCTCAAAATTTCAATCAGGGAGACCATGTGGTGGTTGCCACTATCGGTGCTGTCTTGCTAGGAGATTTCAAGATCAAAAAATCAAAGCTTCGTGGCGTAGTAAGCTGTGGCATGAATTGTTCAGCGCGTGAATTGGGTATCGGTTCCGATCATGATGGAATTATGATTTTGCCCGAGGATGCTCCCATTGGTATGCCTTTGGCTGATTATCTCAATCTTTCCGATACTATTTTGGATCTCGAAATTACTCCGAATCGTCCTGACTGCTTGTCTATGGTTGGAATGGCGCGTGAAGTTGGCGCCATGTATGCAGCGGACGCAAAGAATCCTCTTGACGAGATGGAGGCAGCCCTTAAAGAAGCTAGCGATATGCCTTCAGTGGATGAGCTGGCCTCGGTAACGGTCAAAGACGTTGATCGTTGTCCGCGTTACACGGCGCGCGTGATCAAAAACGTCAAGGTAGGCCCAAGCCCTGATTGGCTGGCAGAACGCGTGACGGCAGCAGGCGCTCGTTCTATCAACAACGTAGTTGACGTAACTAACTACATTCTTTTCCTTTTCGGTCAGCCCCTTCATGCGTTCGACTACGATAAATTAGTCGATGAGACTGGTAAGGCAAACGTGATAGTCCGCGCAGCAAAAGAGGGCGAAAAACTTCAGACCCTCGATGGAGAAGAGCGCGAGCTGACTGAAGACATGACGGTTATCGCAACTCCGGAAAAGGCAGTTGGGCTTGCAGGTGTTATGGGCGGATTTGATTCGGAAGTAACCGAAGAAACTACCACTATTTTGCTTGAGGCAGCTACCTTTGAGCCGGGACGTACTTCACGTACTTCGCGCAATCTCGGGTTGATCTCGGAATCTTCCATGCGCTATGAGCGTCGTGTTGACGACGTGGAAATCGATCGTATGTCTGCTGCAGCTGCGCAACTTTTGGCGGAGGTTTCCGGTGGTGTGGTAGTGCCGGGCGTGATTGATATCTACAACACCAAGACTGAATCCGAGACGTTAGAATTCCGTGTTCCTCGTTTCCAGGCAATGATGGGTGAGGCTATACCTCGCGAATTTATTATTGACATGCTTCAGCGACTTGGGTGTGAGGTTAACGTCGAAGAGGAAGATACGCTAAAGGTTGTTCCTCCTACATTCCGTCCCGATCTCGAACGCGAAATCGACTTGTACGAAGAGGTATTGCGTCTCTATGGCATGGATCGCATTCCTTCCACTTTACCTGGCGGACCAGGACGAGTGGGCATCAAAACCGAAGCCCAGCGTATCATGGATAAAATCAATAATACGTTGCGTGCATGTGGACTTAACGAAACCATGACCTACTCCTTTGCGGATCCCCATGAGCTTGAGCAGCTTCGTATGCCTACAGAGGGCATGGGTATTCCGGTGGAGCTGTTGAATCCGCTCAATGCAGAACAATCAGTAATGCGCCAGTCTATTATTCCTGGCTTGATGCGCAGCGTTGCCTACAATCAAAGTCGTGGCGTTCACAATATCCAGTTGTACGAAACAGGCGTGGTGTTCTTTGGCGCTGAAGGAAAGAAGAGCCCTAAAGAACGCAATCGTTTAGCAGCGGTCATGGCGGGTGCAATGAATGATCCTGCGTGGAATAAGGAATCATTGAACTTTGGTTTCTTTGACGGAAAGGGTGTCATTGAAAGCTTGATGCGTGAACTCGCCCTTGCAAAACCTCGCTTCAAGGCGCTGAGTGCCGAAGAGGCTCCTCATTTGCAGCCTGGTCGTGCAGCACAGGTATTAGATGGAGGTACGGTGCTTGGTTGGATTGGAGAAATTCACCCCTTGGCATGCGATACCTATGAAGTGCAAGCTCCGCTTGTAGCTTTCGAACTTGATCTTGATGCCCTCATCAAGTGTGCTCGTCCTGCGCGCGATTACGTGGATGTTCCTGTTTTCCCTGCAGTTACGATGGATGTTGCGTTTGTGGTAGACGAAGAGGTAACGCACGAGCAGCTCTTGCGTTGTATTACCTCTGCTGGCGGCAAACTGCTTGATACCGTTCAACTTTTTGATGTCTATCGCGATGAAGCACGTTTGGGTGCGGGTAAGAAGTCTATGGCATATGCGCTTGAGTATCGCGCGGCAGATCGCACTCTCACTACCGAAGAGGTAGATAAACAGCATGCTCGACTCATTAAGAAGGTTTGTGGCGCAACAGGCGCAGAAGTTCGCGCTTAAACCCTAAAACTTACTTGGTTGTAAGCCGCCCAGTTGTCAAATTGCTTACTTTAAAGGTACCGATCTGAAAAGATCGGTACCTTTCTGTTATAAGTAAGATCACTTTGAAAGAGACAAGAGTAACGTTCTTTTAGTTGGTTTTTAGGATTCGATTAGGTTTACAGATTTGATTAAGAGACGAAAGAAAAAACAACGTATTTCAGCTGACGGAACTCCTTATTCTATTTGGCAAACGCGCACGTATTGGCTTTGTATTGCGCTTATTGCCTGGGCGGTTTTGGAGCTAAGTGTAGGAATTGGTCTTTTTAGTCTTTCGATTCTGGATATATTTCACTTTCAAGAATTAGTACCCACTCTGAGCGTAGGTCCTGCCACTATTGCAAATGGCGTTGTCAATTTAGTGGTAGCTCTTTTGGGTTTGTGGGGTGCTTATAATCCTAAGCGTATTACCGTCTTTTTCTGGCTTGTTGTGCTGGATGCAGTATTGAGTTCTTGGTCAACCGCGAGTGCTGTTTCCCGAGGTCAGATTGATCCTGCAACAACTTTGTCGCTCATAATTGTTTTAGCTTTCGCTGCTTGCGCTTGGAATGTGAGGGGGCAAACGGGATATTTCGACAATCATCCTCATCCTGACGAAGAAGATATTTTGCCGCTTGAGAAAGAGGCGCAAAATCGTCAGCAGGCTGTAGATAAGGACATTACGCAATAATTAGATGCCTTGCGCGATACAATACAGTTTTGTAGTTCGCTTTGTTTCAATAAGGAGGAAACAATAATGGCTCTTGCAGATATTTTGGGTATTGAAGTAATTGAATCAACACCTAATAAATATGTAACGCATATGCTGGTTACTGAAGATATGCTCCAGCCCCATGGTGTTTTGCATGGCGGTATCAGCGCTGCTTTAGCTGAAAATGCTGCAAGTGAGTGTTGTACAGAGCATTACGAGGATGAGAATTTCTTCTTTTTGGGAGTTGAGGTAAGCAGTACCCATCTCCTTCCGGTAAAGGCAGGCGATACGGTAAAAAGCGTTGCAACGCCCATTCGTGCGGGTGGACGCATTTCTCAGTGGAAAGTCGAACAATTTCGTTTGTCTGACGGAGAGCTATTTAACGTTTCGCAGATGACTATGTACGGAAAGAAAAAGCACTAAGCCACAAAGGGCTGTTTTAGCGAAAAGCTTTTTAGAGGCTCCTCTATATCATTTTTTTCACTTTGTTATGCGCTAAGCGTAATTCATACGCATTTTTCTATGTATCGAGGTGTAAACATGAATCGTTCTAGGGGAGCCTTCCATGAACGCGTTCTTGACGCTCATTTAACTGCTTTTTATTATTTTAAGGAGGGGAATTCGATTCAGAGGGCCATGTGCCTTCTTTTCGTTTGGGTCGAATTCAAGGAGAGCCTTTTTGTGTAAAAGAATTTTGATCGCATGCTAAGCGCTGGTTTATGCAGGGGCCTCACCTAGGGTGAGGTTTTTGTTTATTAGGGGTTTTACATGCGGTTTATGCAAACAGTTTGTTTGCTAAATCCTTTTTCATAAAAAGGGATTACGTTTATGGATAGGAGGGATGTGTATGCCAGAATTAACTACACCGCAGATCATTTCCATTGTGATCTTCATCGTAGTATTCGCATTTATCATCTCGGAAAAGATCCATCGTACTACTGCCGCGCTTGCGGGTGCCGTTGTGCTTATTTTGACTGGCATTGTCACGTTTGATGTTGGCATGGAGCACATCGACTTCGGCACACTCGGTGTTTTGGTTGGTATGATGATCTTTGTGGCGGTCGTTAAACAATCGGGTATATTCGAGTACATCGCGATTAAAACGGCAAAAGCAGCAAAAGGTAACCCGTGGATCATCATGGTGCTGTTCTGCTTTATTACTGCAATACTCTCTGCGTTCTTGGATAACGTAACTACGGTATTGTTGGTTGGTCCTGTTACCTTCACGGTATGCAAGATGCTCAAGATGAGCCCCGTGCCTTACTTTATTGTAGAGATCATGGCATCCAACATTGGTGGTACGCTCACCTTGATTGGTGATCCTCCTAATATCATGATTGGTATGCAAGCAGGGCTTTCGATGCTCGACTTTATTGTGTATAACGGTCCTGCGATCTTCTTCATTATGATTGCAGCTATCGGTATGTTTTATGTGTTGTATGGCAGGAACATGTCGGCCACCTCTGAAGAGATGGAATCCGTTATGCACCTGCACGCACATGAGGCTATTACAAACAAGCGCCTGTTCCATCAAAGCGTTGTAATGACCGTTCTTGTTGCGCTTGCTTTTGTATTCCACAGTGTAATTGGTGTTGAGCCAAGTGTTGTTGCGCTTACTGCTGCAGCAATCATGCTGATCATCAGCGCTGCTGAGATTGAAAAGGTACTTTTGGATGTTGAATGGGCAACCATCGGCTTCTTTGCAGGTTTATTTATCGTTGTTGGTGGCCTGGTTGAAACGGGCGTTATCGACATGTTGGCAAATGGCCTGATCGATATCACCGGTGGCGATGTGATGATTACCATTATCGTGCTCGTTTGGGCATCTGCTATCATTTCGTCTTTCTTGGACAACATCCCCATGGTTGCTACACTCATTCCGATCATTATGGCTATCGGCAATACAGGCGTTGACGTTATGCCTTATTGGTGGGCAATTTCGCTTGGTGCATGCATCGGTGGTATCGGTACTCTTATTGGCGCTTCGGCAAACGTTGTTTTGTCTGGTATGTCAAAAACTTACGGATATCCTATTACCTTCATGGAATACACCAAGGTTGCATTCCCAATGATGCTTGTCTTTACCGCAATTAGCTGCGTATACTTGGTACTGCGTTTCTGCGTATTTGTATAATGCGCGTATTTTAAGTCTTTATCGCGTTTGCTTAATTGATGGCAGCATTCAGGGCTTAAAGGACAAAATCCCTACCCCGCAAGAGTGGGGTAGGGATTTTTTAATGGTATGCCACTGCTAAAATGCTTGGTACAGAAATTGCCGAAGCTTGGAAGTGAAGTTAGGGTGTGACTTGCTCTGAGTGAGTCTAAAAGATGTTAACCTATATAGCCAACGCAAAGATTCTAGTCTTTGTATTCAAAGGTAGCCCAATAACGGCATGAAAGAAAAAGGATTGTATATGAGCAACGAAGGAAAGCGCGTACGCGCTCACTATATTGGTACGTTCGATGACGGTACCGTTTTTGACTCCTCGGTAGAGCGTGGTGAACCATTAGAGTTCGTCTGCATGGCAGGTCAAATGATTCCTGGCTTTGACAAAGCCGTTAATACTATGGAAGTAGGGGAGACCAAGAAGGTTCATTTGCCTGCTGCTGAGGCATATGGTGAGCCTAATCCGGATCTGGTACAAACTATCCCTACCGCGAATGTTCCAGGTGCCGAAGAGCTTCCTGTGGGTCAAACCGTGTATCTGCAGGGACCAGGTGGACAGCCTTTGCCTGCAAAGGTGGTAGAGGTTACAAAAGAAAAGGTGACGTTTGACCTTAATCATGAAATGGCAGGCAAGGATCTTAATTTCGAAATTACTCTTGTAGAAGTCGTAGATTAATTCTTGCGAGCTGCGTATAAAGGCTTTACGTAATAAAAGTAATGCCCGTCTCGATTTGTCCGAGACGGGCATTTTGTTGCGTTTTAACTCAGGTAAAGTGAGTTTGCTCTTTTCTCCAAGTTCACTTGTCGAATAGGTCTCATTAAGTCTTGAAGCCTCTAAATTAGAGGGACTTCTTTGGAGTCCTAGGTCAAGTGCTAGAGGTTCTTGCTACATCCACCCCAGTACGCAGAAGCGAACTACTAAGTAGGCACAAGCGATTGCGGTAAACAGGATCATCAAAGGGAAGCCAATCTTCGTGTATTCCATAAAGGTGATTGGATAACCATATTTACCAGAGATGCCTGCCAGTACAACATTTGCCGAAGCGCCAATAAGAGTACCGATACCACCGATGCATGCACCAAGCGAAATTGCCCACCAATAAGGCATAACGTCAAGTCCTGCAGCTTCCATGGTTTGAACAATAGGAATAAGGGTTGCAACCAATGGAATGTTGTCCAAGAAAGACGAGATGATAGCCGATGCCCATACCATGATCATAATGGTTAAGAATAGGTCGCCACCTGTTGCATCGATCAGGGCGTTAGCAAGCATTTCAATAACGCCTGTTTCTGCCAAACCACCTACAACAACGAACAGTCCAGCAAAGAAGCCGATCGTGGACCATTCGACATCCAGCAATACTTCTTCTACTTCAGCACGGCTCAAAATAAGCATAATGGCAGCAGCTGCGAGAGCAACAACGCTTGGCTCGATGTGCACCGCGCCGTGCAAAACAAACGCAACAGCAGTAACTACCGTCATGACAACGCTCTTTGTGAAGAGCGACTTGCTCTTGATGGCTTCGTGAGCATGGAGCGTCATGATGGAGGCCTGCTTATCTTCGGCAACACCCATTTTTCTACCGTAAATAAAGTAGAAGCAAACCATTGCAGCAGCCAAAATGAGAAGAACTGCAGGGCCGTCATACATCAAGAAGTCAAAGAAGGTAAGGCCCGTAGCAGAGCCAATCATGATGTTAGGCGGATCGCCGATCAGGGTCGCGGTGCCACCGACATTTGAAGCGATGATCTCTACGATAAAGAACGGCACAGGGCTAATTTCGAGCATCTTGCATACTGTGAAGGTAACAGGCCCAATCAGCAAAACAGTAGTTACGTTGTCCAAGAACGCAGATAATACCGCGGTGATCAGGCAGAATAACACCATAATCATCCAAGGATTACCTTTTGCGATTTTTGCTGCGCGGATGGCTAAGTATTCGAATATGCCGGAATTCTTTACTACCGCAACAAAAATCATCATACCGACCAGAACACCGAGGGTGCCAAAGTCGATATGACTAACACCAGTATCAAAGGAAATGATACCAGCAAGAATGAGCGCAACAGCACCTGCAAGCGCCGCTGTCGTACGATGAACCTTTTCGGAAATGATAAGGATCATGACGATCAGGAAGATGACGATTGAGATGATTTGCGCTGTGGTTAAGGCGATCATTTCGTACTGCTCCCTTTCTAACTAATTAATGGACAGATGCGATTTGTCGTCTTAGGTGAAAAAGCATGATTTTCCAGAAGCGATAAGCCATCCGTAAAGCCCTCTTCTAGAAAAACAAAACCCTCCCACACACAAAGCAATAAGAAAAAAGGTACGGGACATGAACGTGTTCGTCAAGGAAAACCCCAGACAGAAAACGGTAGAACATCCAGACTGATCGGTTAGTTAGCGCGTACTCCATAGAGACTGTCTATGAAAAGAAACGCTTTGATATTTTTTCGGGAACTAAATAAAAGGATTTGTTTCGTTTTGGTTTGGTAATCAACCGAATATAAAACAAACATCTATAAATCAACAAAAATTCATTTTCTGAAGAAATATCATTTTATTTGTCTATTTATAACAGGTTCATTGTGAATTAGTCAGAGTCTGGGTGCTGCCCGATAATCGAAGCGTGAGTTTTTGCCCGTTTATGCTGTCGTGTCCAAAGGGGGGCGCGTCGGTGGACAAGAAATCACAAACAAAGGGACCATCTTTACGGAAAGGGAGTTTAGGGGATTTCCGTTTGGCTTGATCTTTATGGCGTGCAAATAAAGGTAAAGTGAAGCAAAACTCTCCTCAAGGCTCGTTTTCCAACGGTTCAGTAAAAGGCAGGCGTGCACAATCCTTTTAGTGAACCAAAAAGGAGGAAAGATGGTCGATCGTTTTGTGCAGTGTGCTGCACGCGAGGAGAGAGGGGCTTAGCAATGGCTTTGCTAAAGCGTGAGTTCGGTGGAATCCAACCCTGTTGGAGGGTTGGTTTATTCCGAATTCGTTTAC
>OMNT01000244.1_pt1 | contig 59784 bp, 54 predicted proteins | sample 1672551 | NCBI WGS metagenome assembly OMNT01 (sample SAMEA3136698, study PRJEB25190) | human gut metagenome | reverse complement strand
GTCCGGCGCAGCGCCTCTGCCGTAATTGGCTGCCCCGCCGGGATGCGCGTGGCAAGGCAGGCGTAGGCAGGCTTGTCCCAGGTGAAAAGGCCGGCGTCGCGGCTGAGCGCGCGGATGGTGTCCTTCGTGAGGCCGCATTCGCGCAGCGGTGAATGCACGGAAAGCTCGCGCAGGGCGCGCATCCCCGGGCGATCGGCGACTGCGTCAGAAGCGTTGGTGCCGTCGCAGAGCAGCGTGAAGCCGTCGGCGAGAGCGGCATCGCGGATCGTTGTGAGCACGGCCTGCTTGCAATGATAGCAGCGATCCGGCCCGTTTTCTGCCGCGCCGGGAACAGCGAGCACATCCAGCGGGAGCACGCTGAGGGCAGCGCCGAGCTCTGCCGCCAGACGGCGCGCGTCGTCCAGCTCGAAACGTGGCTGAAATTGTGAGTGGACGGTGTAGGCGTGGACGCGCTTGGCGTAGCGCGTGGCGGCGTAGAGCAGATAGGCTGAATCGACGCCGCCGGAAAAAGCGATGGCCACTTCGGGATGATCGCGGAAAAATTCTTCCAGAGTCATGGTTCCTCCTCTGCGAAAAAAGCACACGCCGTCTGTTCTGAGACGATGTGCGCTTTCATAGCATACGGTTCGTTGGTTGATGAATGGAAAATGGTTGCCTGCTTCTGCAGGTGGGCGTCGGCTTCCTGCCGACGGTTTCAGTATAGCGCACGGCTGACAATGCGTCAACAGCCGCCGGCGGCAATCTTTTCCAGCTCAGCGAGCACTTCCTCAAGCAGATGGCGGATGTTGAGATCGCTCACGCCGACGACGATGTTGTCGCAGTGGTTGATCGGAATGAGGATGCGCTTGGCATCTGCCTGGGCGACGGCCTGCGCCATGCGCGGCGTGATCTCGCCGAGCAGGGCGTCGGCGATGACGATGCCGATCGGGCCGATGATGACGTCGGCGCGGCGGCTTGAAACGACGACGGCGTTTTCGCCGGTGGCTGCCTGGGTGGCGCCGGCTTTGAGCATGGCAGATGTGGCAGCGGAATTGGTGCCGACGGCGGTGAGGGATGCTTCCGGCAAACGTTCGCGGATGGCGGCCACAAGCTGACGCCCGATGCCGCCGCCTTGCGCATCGATGATGAGAATGTTCATGAAAAGTCCTCCTGACGATCCTATATAATAGAAACAATTGTACCACAAGCCTGTGCGCTTGACCAGAAGCGTCGGAATGTGCTAAACTTCTCTCTGACATCGGCGCGGCCGGTGCTTTTTTCTTGTTATGATCTTCAAGGAGGGCGACATGGATTTTCTCACTGCGGACATCCGTCAGCTTTATCGCAAATATCTTTTGGCGTCGCTGGGCAGCGCGCTGGCGACGTCGATCTATGGGTTCGTCGACACCATCGCCGTGGGCCAGGCTGTTGGTCCGATGGGGGCAGCAGCGATCGCTGTGCTCAATCCGTTTTTCAGTATCATGGTCTTTCTCGCGATCCTCTGCGGCATTGGCGGCGCGGTGCTCATGGCCAACGCCAAGGGCGAAGGGCTGGAGGAACGCGGCAACGCGTATTTCACAGCGGCGCTTGTGCTGGTGCTCGGCGTCATCGTCGTCGGCTGGGTGGCCTTCTTCTTTTTCCATGAGCCGGTCTTTCGTTTTTTCGGCGCCACCGATGAAAACATGCCGTACGTTCTCGACTACGGAAAATGGCTCGTCTGGTGTTTCCCAGGCTACATTCTGCCGATCTTTCTCGGCGCATTTCTGCGCAACGACGGCGCGCCGGGGCTGGCGATGGCTGCTGTCGTCACCGGCGGGCTCTGGAATTGCTTCGGCGACTGGTATTTCTGCTATCCCCTCGATATGGGCATGGCCGGTGCAGCGATCGCTACCGTCAGCGGCGCCAGTCTGCAGGCGCTGATCATGGCGACGCATTTTCTGCGCCGCGGAAAATGTCATCTGCGTCTCGTCTGGCCGCAGAATATTTTGCGCGATATGCGGCGCATCGTCACGCTCGGCTTTGGCGCCGGCGTGCTCGATCTCGGCAATGTTTTCATCGCCATCATTATCAACAACCAGATCCTGCGCTATGGTTCAGGCGATTATCTCGCTGTGTACGGCGTCGTCAGCACGATCTCGCTGCTCTTTCAGGCGCTTTTTGCCGGCGCTGGGCAAGCGTCACAGCCGCTCATTTCCATGAACTACGGCGCGCGCAAGCTCGATCGTGTGCAGGCTGTTTTGCGCATGGGGCTGGCGACGGTCGGCTGTATGGGCGTCGTGTTCATGCTCCTTGGCGAGCTTTTCCCAACGCAGATCACGCGCCTGTTTATCGCGGCGACGCCAGAAGTGCTCGCAGCAGCGCCGCTCGCGTTTCGCTGTTACTTTATCTTTTTTATCTTCCTCGGCATCAGTGTGCTTGCGACGTATTATCTCCAGTCGATCATGCGCGAGCGCGCAGCGATGACTGTTTCTGTGCTGCGCAGTCTGGTGCTTTCGATCACGCTGCTCTTTGTGCTGCCGATGTTCCTCGGGCTGCCTGGCGTTTTTCTCGCCATGCCGCTTTCTGAAGGCATCGTCGCTGTTATCGCGCTCATCCTCGTGCGCCGCAGCATGCGTGCCTGAATCTCAAAAAGCTGCCGCACCTGCGGCGGCTTTTTTTTGCGCTTGCGCACAGGGGCGGCGTTGGCGTATCATAGGGAGAGCAATCCATGTCGCAGAAGCGACAGAGAGGAGAAAGATCTTGACGATCAACGAACAACTGGCAAATGAATTTCAAATGAACGCAAAGCATGTGGAAAACACCGTGGCTTTGCTTGACGACGGCGCGACGGTGCCGTTCATCGCCCGCTATCGCAAGGACGAGACCGGCGCGCTGGACGATCAGGCGGTGCGCGCCTTCGCCGATCGCCTGTCGGCGCTGCGCAAGCTCGAGGAGCGGCGCGCCGATGTGACGCGGCTGATCGCAGAGCAGGGAAAGCTCACCGATGCGCTCGCTGAAAAGATCGCCGCAGCAGAAAGCCTCACCGCCCTCGACGATCTCTATCGCCCATATCGACCAAAGCGCAAGACGCGCGCCAGCATCGCCGCAGCGCGTGGGCTGACGCCGCTGGCCGAAGCCTGGACAGCTGGCGCTTCTGCCGTCGCTCTCGCCGAACAGGCCGAAAGCCTCGCGCAGGCGAGCGACGAGCTCGCTGACGCGGAAGCAGCGATCGCCGGCGCCTGCGATATTCTCGCTGAAGCCCTCGCCGACAATGCAGAAATGCGCGCGCGTCTGCGCGAAGAACTGGCTGCCAAGGGCGTCATCCACACCAAGGCCGGCAAGACGCCAGATCCTACCTACGACAACTATCTCGATTACAGCGAGCCGCTGGCAAAAATGGCGGCGCATCGCGTGCTCGCTGTTGGGCGCGCTGAGCGCGAGGATGCGCTGGCGGTGAGTCTGGAATTTGACGAAGAGCGCGCCGTGTATCTGCTCTACAAACACATTTACAGAAAAGGCATGGTCTGGCAGGAGCGTTTGCAGGAAATGTGCCGCGACAGCTGGAAGCGTCTGCTCAAGCCGTCCCTCGAAAAAGAAGTGCGCAAAGCGCGCACAGAATGGGCGGAGGATCAGTCGACGGTGCTTTTCAAGCGCAATCTGCGCGATCTGCTGCTGCAGCCGCCGGTGCGCGGGCACGTTGTGCTCGGATTTGACCCGGGTTTTGCCAATGGTTGCAAGCTCGCCGTCATCGATGCGACGGGCAACGTGCTTGAAACGACCGTCGTCTATCCCTTCAAAAGAAAGGGCGGCGAGGCCAAAGCGAAAGAAATCCTGCGTCAGCTGATCGATCACTATCGTGTCACCCTCGTTGCCATCGGCAACGGCACCGCATCCCGCGAGAGCGAGCGCCTCATCGCCGGCATTCTCGACGGGCGCGCGGATTGCGGCTGGTACATTGTCAGCGAAGCTGGCGCCTCGGTGTATTCCGCCTCGCCGCTGGCTGCTGAGGAATTTCCAGATCTCGATGCCACGCTGCGCAGTGCCGTTTCCATCGCGCGTCGCGTGCAGGATCCGCTGGCGGAGCTTGTGAAGATCGATCCACGCTCCATCGGCGTCGGCCAATATCAGCACGACATCGATCAGAAAAAACTGACCCACGCGCTGGACGGCGTCGTCGAAGATTGTGTCAATCATGTCGGCGTCGATCTCAACACCGCCAGCGTGTCGCTGCTCAGCCACGTTGCCGGTGTGACGCCGCAGCTCGCGAAAAACATCGTCGCCTATCGCGACGAAGCTGGTAATTATCGCACGCGCAAATCCCTGCTCAAGGTGCCGAAGCTGGGGCCGAAAACCTTTGAACAATGCGCCGGATTCCTGCGCATCGCCGACGGCGACGAGCCGCTGGACAACACCCAGGTGCATCCGGAAAGCTACGCCGGCGTGCGCGCCATGGCCGCGCTTTTCGATTGTCCGCCGTCGCCAGCCCTCGCTGAAAAAGCGCGCGCAGCCATGCCTGCCGCTGAGCTTGCTGAGCGACTCAACCTCGGCCCTGCGACGCTCGCAGATATTCTCGACGCCCTCGCCAAACCGGGACGCGATCCGCGCGACGATCTGCCACAGCCGGTGCTCTCGCACGATCTCCTCGAACTCGAGGATCTGGAGCCCGGCATGGAGCTTGAAGGCACCGTCACAAACATCGCTGCTTTTGGCGCGTTCGTCGACATCGGTCTGCACGAAAACGGCTTGGTGCACATTTCCAAGCTCTCCGACCGTTTTGTCAAGGATCCGCTCACTGTCGTCCGCGTCGGACAGATCGTGCGCGTCAAGGTTCTGGATGTGGACAAACAGCGCCGCCGCATCAGCCTATCCATGAAAGGCGTCAAGCAACCGTAAATTATCGCTCCGTCGTTCGCGACGGAGCGTTTTTTGTCTGGCGATGGGGCTTGACAAGCAGAGCGTGCAGGCGTAGAATGAGCACAAACAAAGATGACAAACTAGGGAATATTAAAAAGCATCTCACGTTTCCTACTATAGAAAGGAGGTCTCCACCATGAGCATGATGGATGCACTGCAACAACGTCGTACCTATTACAACATCAATAAAGAATTGCCAGTTTCCCTCGAGGAGGTGCGCAGCCTTGTCGATCAGCTGACAGAGCTTGTGCCAGACGCGTTCAATATGAAGAGCAGCCGCGTTGTCACTGTTTCCGGCAGCCAGCAGGATGTTCTCTGGGACGCCATTTATGATGTCTTCGCAGGAAAAGTTGCCCGTGAAAAGATCGACAGCTTCCGCGCCGGCGCTGGAACCATTCTCTATTTTTACGATCGCAGCATCGTCGCAGCGATGCAGGAACAGTTCCCGCTCTACGCGGAGAATTTTCCACTCTGGGCGAACCACTCCAGCGCCATGCTGCAGCTTGCGATCTGGAGCAGCCTGCGCGAGCTTGGCATCGGCGCGTCGCTGCAGCATTACAATCCTGTCATCGACGCGCGTGTGCGCGAATTGTTCGATCTGCCGGAGGAGTACGTTCTCGTCGCTGAGATGCCGTTCGGCGGCATTGGCGAAGAGCCGGCGCCAAAACCGGCAGAAAATATCCGCGAGCGCGTGCAGCATTTCTGATCCCTTGTGAGTTGCCGCGGCGCTGTGGTATGATGGAGCAAAGGAGGTGAGACCGATGACGGTCCGCAAACGTTCCATCCTGCCGCGGCTTCTCATTTTTATTGCGCTGCTCGTCTGCGCAGCCTGGATCTGGCAAAATTATTTCGCCTACGACGGAAACGGCCGGCCACCGGACCGTTATCGTGGAGACATCCCCACCATCACCGGAACATCCGATGCTGACGGCGATGGCATTCCTGATCAGCAGGATATTCTCCAGGGCGCGCTGGATTATGTTGCCACACGTCCGCGCTACAAGAGTGCGTATTTCGTTGGCGGCTGGCCGACAGACGGCACCGGCGTCTGCACAGACGTTGTCGCTTATGGCATGCGCGCGGCAGGATTTGATCTGCCGACGCTTGTAGATAATGACAAACGCGCTGCGCCGGAAATTTATTTCGGTGTGCCGCCGGACAAAAACATCGACTATCGCCGCGTGCCAAATCTCGCCGTTTATTTTTCGCGCCACGCCACAGCGCTCACCACGGATACGAGCGCCATTGAGCAGTGGCAGGGCGGCGACATCGTCATTTTTGACGACGACCACATCGGCATCGTCAGCGATCGGCGTAATGCCAGCGGCGTGCCCTATCTCATCCATCACGCCCATCCAATGCAGCGCCATTACGAGGAAAACACGCTTGCCAGCTACAGCAACATCACCGGACACTATCGCGTCGGCACCTGGCAGTGAGTTTTGTGCTGGCGCACAACAATCTGGCGGAAATTTTGTCTAAAGAACACTGCTCTTTTCTGAGCGTTGTTCTATAATACAATCTGTGGCCGCGAGCCGCTAAAAACTTTTGAAAGGAAATGACTGAATTACATGAGTGGTAAGGTCAAAAACTTTATCGAAGAATTTAAAGCCTTTGCGCTCCGCGGCAACATGATGGACATGGCCGTCGGTATTATCATCGGCGGTGCGTTCACCGGCATCGTCACTTCCCTGACGGATAACTTTATCAACCCGATCCTGAACTTTGTGACCGGCGCTGAAACCTACACACTGCAGAATGTGGCTGGTTTTGCATCCAGCTTTGTTTCTGAACTGGTCAACTTCTTTATCATGGCCTTCGTTCTCTTCCTGCTCCTGAAGGGAATGAACAAGCTCGTTGCGCTCGGCAAAAAGCCAGAAGCGCCAGCAGCGCCAACCACCAAGGTTTGCCCATTCTGCCAGAGCGAGATTCCTATCGCAGCCACCCGTTGCCCACACTGCACCTCCAAGCTTGAGGAAGCAGAGAAGCAGGAAGCCGTCGCTGCTGCTGAATAATTTTAGCCGTTCATGCGCTCACGTATCCAATGCGATGCGTGGGCGTTTTTTTGTTGCGCGCGTTTTGTCAGCACCGATGCTGCGATGCAATATCCATGCGCATTCGCTATGGTGAGCGGAAGATGTTTGATAATGGCGGGGCATATGATAAGATGAATATAAGGAAAGAACTGCCCCGGTATAAAAAGGAGCGTGATGAAAATGGAGAGACAATTCGTGTATCTGATCGCTTTTGTGATTTTGACAGTATTAACCGTCGTCAATTTGCTTCGTTATCGTAGGGAAAAGGCAGGGAAAGCCGCGGCCTTTATTGGTTTGCGGTGGTGCTTTGGGTGGCGTATGCGCTCATCTATTTTTTCGTTCTGCGCTAGGGCTTTAGTATATAAGGCGTTTTTCAGAAGGAGGACAATTCTATGGAAACCATGTTGGCGATGGCTCTTCCGCGCAGCACCTGGCTCGGTTCGTTTTCGCAATGGCTGTTTTTTGGCGTGCTGTTCGCAGCATTATTTCTGTGGTATTTTACTCAGCGCCGCAGACCGCGATAGCGAAAGAGTGGCTGAAGATCGGTGCGCTTCTGGTAGTCGCCTGGCAGTTGAGCTGGCTGATCTATTATGTGTGCTATGGCCGGCTGGGCTGGGAGGCGACGATCGTTTTTCTGATCTGGGCACTGCTCTTCGGGCAGTATATGAGAATGCTGCGAAAGCCTTTGGCGCGCGTATGCAATGATGAAAATGATGGAAAAGGGCCAACGACCTTTAAGCAGCTGATCGGCTATGAGGATGACGGAAAAATAGATGAGCGTGACGAAGGATGAGGAGGAAAATTTTATTTTTCCGCGCTATGAAAACGGCGCGGAATTTTTGTTGCGCAGTCGTGCGGCATCTCGTATAATAAAAACCGATTTTCAAAACAGGGGGAAGAATTTTTGTTCTATTTACTTGGTATTCTCGCAGGCTGCTGCCTGCCGCTGCAGACAAGCGCGAATGCGCGGCTCAATGGGCGTACGGGCTCGCCGTACAGCGCAGCGTTTATTTCGTTTGTCGTTGGGCTGGTGTTCCTGGCGTTTCTCCTGATCGTGACTGGCGAAGGGATCATGCTGCCGTGGGGCACGCTTTTCACGCTGCCGTGGTGGATCTGGCTGGGTGGTGTCTGCGGCACGATCTTTCTGACGCTGAATATTTTGCTCTTTCCGCGCGTCGGCAGTGTGCAGACGGTGGTGCTGCCGACGCTGGGACAGATCCTCATGGGGCTTTTGGTCGATCATTTCGGCCTTTTCCAGGGCGTGCAGTCGTCGCTCACGGCAACGCGCGCGATCGGCGCAGTGCTGGTGATCATCGGCGTTGTGCTGGTGGCGGTCGCGAAAAAAGGCGGCGCAGGTGCGGCGTCTCGCGGCGGCGGGCTGGTGCTCTGGCAGATCGTCGGCGTGCTGGCTGGGATGCTCTCAGCGATGCAGACAGCGGTCAACGGCACGCTGGGGCGCGAGATCGATTCTCCGCTGCAGGCGTCGCTGCTCAGCTTTATCGTGGGCACGGTGCTGTTGGCGCTGATCTCGTTTTTCATGCGCAGCGCCAAGGGTGAGCAGATCCCTGGCAATCGTCCATGGTGGATGTGGATCGGTGGCGCGCTCGGGGCACTCTATGTGCTCGCGAATGTGGTTATCAGCGGCGCCATTGGCACGGGCTTGAGCGTGATCATCCTGCTGGTTGGCGCGACGGCTGGCGGCCTCGTCGTCGATCATTTCGGCATTCTCGGTGCGCAGCGCGATGCGCTGAGCGCAAAAAAGCTTGTCGGCATTGTGATCATGATCGCAGGCGCTGCAGCCATCAATCTTTTCTAATCGGGAAAACCGGTTCTGACGTTTCGTCGGAGCCGGTTTTGTTATTTGCGAGATTTTTTGAAAGAATAAACAAGATTTATTTTTATATATTATGAAATGGGTGTATTATAACAGCAAACAGAATAGCCGTTCTGTTTGAAATAAAAAGGAGGAATCATTTATGGCTACATTCATCATTGGGCTCGTGATCCTTTTCGTAGGCGCTGCGATCTACGGAAAGTTCTGCGAGCACGTCTTCGGTCCGGACGATCGCCAGACGCCTGCGTACACAAAGCAGGATGGCGTCGACTACGTACCGATGCGCGGCTGGAAAAACAGCCTCATCAATCTGCTCAACATTGCCGGTACCGGTCCGATCCTGGGGCCGATCCAGGGGATCCTTTTCGGACCGATCGCGTTCATCACGATCCCGATCGGCAACATCATCGGCGGTGCGATGCACGACTATTTCTCGGGCATGATCTGCCTGCGCGACGGCGGCACACAGATGCCGGACATGATCCGCAAATATTCCAACAAAGGCGTCTACACCATCTACCAGATCTTCTGCAGCCTGCTGCTGCTTCTGGTTGGCGCGGTGTTCATCTACACACCTGGCGATATTGCGGCAACACAGGTCTTTGGTTTTGACGGCGCAGCAACATCTGTATCGACGTGGGTCATCTACGGAGTTATCTTCGTTTATTATCTCATCGCGACCCTCTTCCCGATCGACCAGATCATCGGCCGCATTTATCCAATCTTCGGCGCGATCCTGCTCTTCTCTGCGATCGGTGTGTTCATCGGGATCTTTGTCAAAGATTTTCCACTGCTCAATCTCTGGGACGACTGGAATGGCGCGATCTTCGCGTACGGCGATTATTTTGACGCCAACCACTTCATTCCAATTTTCTTCATTACTGTTGCCTGCGGTATTCTCTCCGGCTTCCACTCCACGCAGACGGCGATCATCAGCCGCACGATGAAGAGCGAACGCCAGGGCCGCATGACCTTCTACAACATGATGATCCTCGAAGGCTTCATCGCCATGGTCTGGGCAGCTGGCGCCATGGGCGCCTACAACCTTGGCCTGCAGGAAGCGAATGCGTCGCTGGCCACTGGCACCATCGGCATCGTCTGCAAATATGTCCTCGGCAACGTCGGCGGCATCATCGCGCTGATCGGTGTCATCGTGCTGCCAATCACCTCTGGCGACACAGCGCTGCGCGCACTGCGTATGACCATCGCTGACGCCTTCCACATCGATCAGAAATCGATGAGCAAGCGTCTTACCCTCGCGGCTGTCATTTTTGCGCTCGTCGCTGTCATTCTCGTCGTCGCCAAGAGCAATCCAGACGGCTTCAACATTCTCTGGCGCTACTTCGCATGGTCCAACCAGACGCTGTCGCTCTTTGCATTCCTGGCGATCACCATCTGGATGTTTGAAACCGGCCGCGGCAAATATGCCTGGATGCCGCTCATCCCTGGCACCTGGTACACCTTCGTCACCGTGACCTACATCATGAACGCACAGATCGGCTTCCATATTCCATGGGCCGGCGCCTATGCCATCGGCGTCGTTGCTGCTGCCGCTTACTGTCTCATCCTCGTTTGGTACGGCAAAAAACGCTCCGCAGCGAAAGCAAAAAAATAATTCCTGATAAAAACTCCGTGGCTTCGGTTGCGGAGTTTTTTTGCGTGCTGAAAAATGCACTGAATGAAAACCGCAAATCAGACTGAATGCAAATCTGAAATTCGACTGAATGAAAAACGGAAATGTGACTGAATGAAATTGCGGAATTCGACTGAACGAAGTACAAAGGGGAAAAACCACACTTGATCGATGAAAGACCGCAGGGAAAACCTCCAGCAGCCTGCGCAGTTGTATGTGGATTGGCGAATGCTGCTTACAGGCGGCCTGACGGCGTTTTTGTGGTGCCGCTGACCGCATTGAAAGATTGAATTTTGCACCCAGACTTGACAGGCTGCCTTTGCGGTGCTATCCTACAACTAATGACACGGTGTCAAGCGCACGACGAGGAGGAAATGATATGCCAAGAGGATCAGAAGCATTGACACAGGCACGGCGTGAGGAGATCATCAATGCCTGTGCGCAACTCTACGAAACTATGGGATTCAAGGATGTGACGATCAAGGAGATCGGCAAGATCACGAGCTTCACCCGCACATCAATCTATAATTATTTCCAGACAAAAGAAGAGATCTTTCTTGCACTCATCGGGCGCGAGTTTGATCTTTGGAGCGATGCGTTGGAGCAGGCGCTTGCCGAGGAACAGACGCTCGATCGCGCGCGCCTGGCAGAAATTCTCGCCGATACACTTTCTGCGCGTACGCTGATGCTGAAGATCCTTTCGATGAATATGTTTGAGATCGAAGAAAACAGCAGCGTGGAACAGCTCACAGCATTCAAGCGCACGTTCGGCCGTTCGTTTGCGTGCGTCGACGCGCTTTTGGCGAAAGCTGCGCCAGAGCTCGACGCTGCTGCGCGCCGCGCGTTTGCGTATTCGTTCTTCCCGTTCATGTACGGCATTTATCCGTACACCGCCGTGACGGAAAAACAGCGAGCAGCGATGGATGCCATCGGTTTTGACTACAGCGTGTACACCGTTCGCACGCTGATCCAGCAGACTGCGCAGCTGCTTCTCGCTGGAACAACGCCGGAAAAATGAGAAGCTCGGCGTCGCCCGGCGTTTTTGACAGATGTTTTGAGTGCTCGTAAAATAAGAGCACTTTTGCAACGAATAAGAGCACATGAAACAGCCAGCGCTTGGGAATAGAGCGCTGGCTGATTTTTGTTATTTGCGAGAGAATGGGCGCTGAAAAATCGCTGCGAAAGATCAGCGGCTGCCCAGCGTAAAAAGCGTGATTTTTTGTCGCCAGAATATATGAGAAGCATTGTCACACATTTGAAAATGGCTTATACTATAGGGATGGAAACAAATACGAACGATCATACAGGACAGGGGTGAACGACATGGCAGATTTTGAATTGGTGGCGCCATTTCAGCCGACGGGCGACCAGCCGGAGGCGATCGAGGCGCTGTTTGAAGGATTGAATCTGGGCTACCATCGGCAGACGCTCTTGGGCGTGACAGGCAGCGGCAAAACGTTCACGATGGCGAATCTGATCGCCAAGGCGAATCGGCCGGCGCTGATCTTTGAGCCGAACAAAACGCTGGCGGCACAGCTTTACAGTGAGTTCAAGGCGTTTTTTCCGAACAACGCTGTGGAATATTTTGTCAGCTATTACGATTATTACCAGCCGGAGGCCTACGTTGCCTCGACGGATACCTATATCGAAAAGGACGCGCAGATCAACGAAACGATCGAAAAGCTGCGCCACTCGGCGACGGCGTCGCTTCTGGAGCGTCGCGATGTCATCATCATCGCGTCGGTCAGCTGCATTTATGGCCTGGGTTCACCGGAGTTCTACAAAAACGAGGTGCTGAACCTGCGCCCGGGACAGGAAGTGGAGCGCGACGATGTGCTGCGCAAGCTGATCGAGATCCAGTACGAGCGCAACGACGTCGATTTTAAGCGCGGCACGTTTCGTGTGCGCGGCGATTGTGTCGAGGTCATGCCGGCGTCGTCGAGCGAGTGCGGGATCCGCATCGAATTTTTCGGCGACGAGGTAGATCGCATCGCAGAATTTGACTATCTCACCGGCAAGATCATCGGTGATCGCTCGCATGTGGTGATCTATCCGAACACCCACTATGTTACCGATCCGGAATATCTCGACACGGCGATCGCCAACATCGAGCAGGAGCTGGAAGAGCGCCTGGCCGAATTCAAGGCGGAGGGTAAGCTTTTAGAAGCGCAGCGTCTGGAGCAGCGCACGCGCTACGATCTGGAAATGCTGCGCGAGGTGGGCTATTGTTCCGGCGTCGAAAACTACGCGCGTCCGCTTTCCGGCCGTGCGCCAGGCAGCACGCCAGACACGCTCCTGGATTTCTTCCCGCCGGATTTCATCACCTTCATCGACGAGAGCCATGTGGCGGTGCCACAGATCGGCGGCATGTTCGCTGGCGACCGCTCGCGCAAGGAAAATCTCGTCGAGCATGGTTTTCGTCTGCCATCGGCGCTGGACAACCGTCCGCTCCACTTTGAAGAATTTGAGGAGAAGGTGCACCAGACGATCTATGTGTCGGCAACGCCAGGCGATTATGAGCTCCAGCACAGCCAGCAGGTTGTGGAGCAGATCATCCGCCCAACGGGGCTCTTGGATCCGACCATCGAGATCCATCCGATCGCTGGACAGATCGACGATCTCATCGATCGTGTGCGTGGGCGCATTGTGCGCGACGAGCGTGTGCTCGTGACAACGCTGACCAAGCGCATGGCGGAGGATCTCACAGATTATCTGGTGAACGCAGGCATCGCTGCGCGCTATCTGCATTCTGAGATCAAGGCGCTGGAGCGTATGGAGATCTTGCGCGATCTGCGTCTCGGCGAATTTGACGTGCTCGTGGGCATCAATCTGCTGCGTGAAGGGCTCGACTTGCCGGAGGTTTCTCTCGTGGCGATCATCGATGCCGACAAGGAAGGTTTTCTCCGCAGCGAGCGCTCGATGATCCAGACCGTCGGTCGCGCTGCCCGCAATGCGCATGGCGAGGTCATCATGTACGCCGATGTGATCACCGGCAGCATGCAGCGCACCATCGATGAAACGGCGCGCCGTCGCGACAAGCAGATGGCGTACAACAAAGCGCACGGCATCGTGCCGCAAACGGTGCGCAAGGATGTGCGCGAGGACATTTCGCCGCTCAAAGCCGTAGCCGAAGACTCGCCGCAATATCTCACGCGCGATGTGCCGGCCGACGCCAAGGGCCGCAAGCAGCATCTGATGCTGCTGGAAAAGGCCATGAAGGATGCCGCCAAGAATCTCGAGTTCGAGATCGCAGCAGAGCTGCGTGACGAGATCCGTCGTATTGAAGCAATGGACAAATAACAGAGGAGAATTATGGCAGAAAACACCATTCGGATCCGCGGCGCGCGGGTCCATAACCTGAAAAATATCGATCTCGACATTCCGCGCGACAAGCTCGTCGTGATGACAGGCCTGTCCGGGTCGGGAAAATCGTCGCTGGCGTTCGACACCATCTACGCCGAAGGTCAGCGACGTTATGTTGAATCTCTGTCCAGCTACGCGCGCCAGTTTTTGGGACAGATGGACAAACCAGACGTCGACGAGATCTCCGGGCTATCGCCAGCGATCTCGATCGATCAGAAAACCACCAGTCGCAATCCGCGTTCCACCGTCGGCACCGTCACTGAGATCTACGATTATCTGCGCCTGCTTTACGCGCGCATCGGCGTGCCGCACTGCCCAAAATGCGGCAAGGAGATCCATCAGCAGTCGATCGACCAGATGGTGGATCAGGTCATGGCGCTGGAGGCCGGCACGCGTCTGCACATTCTCGCGCCAGTCGTGCAGAATCGCAAGGGCGAGTTTAAGCAGTATTTTGAGCAGCTGCGCAAGAGCGGCTATGTGCGCGTGCGCGTTGACGGAGAAGTGCGCGATCTTTCGGAAGATATCGTGCTGAAAAAGAACAACAAGCATTATATTGAAGTCGTCGTCGACCGCATCAAACTAAAAGAGGGCGTCGAGAGCCGTCTCACCGGCTCCATGCAGGCAGCGCTCGATCTCGCCGAAGGACAGGTCTGGGTGGATGCCGACGGCGATATGCTCCGTTTCAGCGAGCATTTTGCCTGCCTCGATTGTGGCATTTCCATGCCGGAGCTCACGCCACAGCTCTTTTCCTTCAACAATCCCCTCGGCGCCTGCGAAACCTGCAGCGGCCTTGGCGAGGTCATGAGCTTTGACCTCGATCTCATCATCCCAGATAAGAGCAAGAGCCTCAACGAAGGCGCGCTGGCACCATGGCGTCGCGGCGCCATCTCCAACTATTACGAGCAGCTCATGTTCAGCCTCACCGACAAGCTCGGCATCGATCGCGACACGCCGTGGAAGGATCTGCCGAAGGAGCAGCAGGACATCATCCTCTATGGCGGCGACCATCCGACAGTGAACTTTCATTACATCAATATGTTCGGCGAGGAAAAAGTTTATCGCAAAGCGTACGAAGGGCTGATCCCAAATCTCGAGCGTCGTCGTGTGGAAACGCACAGCGAATCGAGCATGGAAATGCTCGAAGGCTTCATGCGCACCGATCGCTGCCCAAGCTGCAAAGGGCGTCGTCTGCGCCCAGAAGCGCTGGCTGTCACCGTCGGCGGCAAAGCCATCTGGGAAGTCTGCGATATGACCATCGTCGAAGCCCTCGATTTTTTTGAGCACATCGAGCTCACAGAGCGCCAGCTTTTCATCGGTCGGCTGATCCTGAAGGAAATCTCTGAGCGTCTGCGTTTCCTCGTGAACGTCGGCCTCACTTATCTCACCCTTTCCCGCGCTGCTGGCACGCTTTCTGGTGGGGAAGCCCAGCGCATCCGTCTCGCCACACAGATCGGCAGCGGGCTGGTGGGCGTGCTCTACATTCTCGACGAGCCGTCCATCGGGCTGCATCAGCGCGACAATGAAAAACTCATCGCCACGCTCAAGCACATGCGCGATCTTGGCAACACCGTCATCGTCGTCGAGCACGACGAAGACACCATGCGCGCTGCCGATTTCATCGTCGACATCGGGCCGCGCGCTGGTGCTGGTGGCGGCGAAGTCGTGGCGGCTGGCACGCCAGAAGAAGTTGCCGCCTGCGAGGATTCCATCACCGGCGCTTATCTCGCCGGTCGCAAGCGCATCGCCGTTCCAGAAACGCGCCGTCCGATCGACAAGAAACGCATGCTCAAGGTTGTCGGCGCACGGGAAAACAATCTTAAAAATCTCACCGTCAGCTTTCCACTCGGCGTGCTGACCTGCGTCACCGGCGTCAGCGGCAGCGGCAAGAGCACCCTCGTCAACGAGATCCTCTACAAAGGCCTCGCGCGTCAGATCTATCCACAGTACAAAGGCGTTCCTGGCAAGCATCGCGCCATTGAAGGCGCAGATCAGATCGACAAGATCATCAACATCGACCAAAGCCCGATCGGTCGCACCCCGCGCTCCAATCCAGCCACCTACACCGGTGCCTTCGACCAGATCCGCGCGCTTTTCGCCAAGACCAAGGAAGCGCAGCTGCGCGGCTACAAAGCCGGACGTTTTTCCTTCAACGTCAAAGGCGGGCGCTGCGAAGCCTGCAAGGGCGACGGCATCATCAAGATCGAGATGCATTTTCTGCCTGATGTCTATGCGCCGTGCGAAGTCTGCAAAGGCAAGCGTTATAACCGCGAAACCCTCGAAGTCACCTATCGCGGCAAAAATATTTCTGAAGTCCTCGATATGACCGTCGACGAAGCCGTCGAATTTTTCGAGAACATCCCAGCCGTCTACAATAAGATCAAAACCATTCAGGACGTCGGCCTCGGCTACATCAAACTCGGCCAGCCTGCCACGACGCTTTCCGGCGGTGAGGCGCAGCGCGTCAAGCTCGCCACCGAGCTTTCCAAGCGTCCGACCGGAAAAACCCTCTACATCCTCGACGAACCAACCACCGGCCTGCACACCGAGGACATCGCCAGCCTGCTGCAGGTGCTCGGTCGCCTCGTCGATAACGGCGAGAGCATGATCATCATCGAGCACAACCTCGACGTCATCAAATGCGCCGATTACATCGTCGATCTCGGCCCAGAAGGTGGTAGTGGCGGCGGGCGCGTCGTCGCAACCGGCACACCGGAAGACATCGCCGCCAGCCCGGATTCCTACACAGGCCAGTTCCTGAAACCCCTGTTGGCACGGTAAAATGTGGGGGAATAATGAAATGTAGCTAGGAATACGATAAAACAGTCGTATAATTACTACATTCCGCGCCTTTATAGGTTATAATAAAAATACTCATACAATACTTTCCTACTTTTTATATCAATATTGCAGTTGAAAGGAGGCCTTTGTGATGGCTATTCGTGCTGCGTTATTAGAGCCAGCGAGAAGCTGCTCTGCACATCTTGATGAACTGATCAAGAAACTTCGCGAGATCAAAGTCAGCGGTTGTCTCAATATCTTCTCCTATTCTTCAGGACAGAATGAGATCAATCGTGAAGCAGGCGCCGAAGTGCGCGCCCTGCTCGATCAGGCGACTGCCGATTTCGATGAGTTCCAGAAAGGGCTCGAAGAGGACAAAGAATGGCATGAATGCTTCAGCAATCCTGCATTCTATGAACGCTCCATTGCGATCATCGGTGAGCGTTTGCATGCTGTGGATCTGTCCAAGCATATCCTCTCGATCATCACTCAGCTGGAAAACATCAGCAACAATATGAATGGCACGTTGGAGACCTTCGTGGAATTCTCCTGCGTGGATGGTCCGATCGATCCGATCCGTAAGTGACCACCGCGTGCCAACGTATACATCGGCATGGCAATTCCTGGTTGACATGTCATGAAACCACCTTTATAATTAAAGGTGCTTTCTGGAGGGGTGTCCGAGCGGTTTAAGGAGGCGGTCTTGAAAACCGTTGAATCTTTGCGGGTTCCGTGGGTTCGAATCCCACCTCCTCCGTTGTAAAAAATGTGAAAAAATCGCTTGACAGAATCGTTATGACACTCTATAATAGATTCTGTTGTGGCGAGGAGAGATGACCGAGAGGCCGAAGGTGCTCCCCTGCTAAGGGAGTATACGGGGAACCGTATCGGGGGTTCGAATCCCCCTCTCTCCGTGATATGCGCTGTTAGCTCAGCTGGATAGAGCGTTTGGCTACGGACCAAAAGGTCAGGGGTTCGAATCCCTTACAGCGCGGTCATAGACCTGAGGAATTTGCCTCAGGTCTTTTTATTTGCTTTTGGAAAAGAAGGGAAGATCCATCATGGCTTATTACAAGAGCGCGCACTGCGTCATCGAAGGCGCAGTCGAGATTGGCGCAGACGCCAGCATCTGGCACTACGCCGTCGTGCGCGGCGACGAAGACAGCATCACCATCGGCGCGCGTACAAATGTGCAGGACGGTGCCGTGCTCCACGTCGACGAAGGCTGGCCACTTTCCATCGGCAGCGGCATCACCATCGGCCACCGCGCCGTCGTCCACGGCTGCACCATCGAAGACGATGTCCTCGTCGGCATGGGCGCCATCATCATGAACGGCGCAAAGATCGGCAGCGGCAGCATCATCGCAGCTGGCGCCGTCGTCCCAGGCGGCGCAGAAATCCCGCCAGATTCTCTCGTCATCGGCGTGCCAGGAAAGGTCCGCGCCAGCGTCCGCCCCGAGCAGCGCCAGTCGACAGTAGAAAACGCCCAGCGCTATGTTGCCCTGGCAGAAAAGCACCTCGAGCAGGTGGAGTGAAATCGCATAGAAAAATCCCAGCGTTGTTTTTCACGAAAAACAGCGCTGGGATTTGTTGCATTCAGGCGTCTTCTTGCTGCAATTCTCTGCGCAGCCGGCGCAGGATCACGAGGGAGAGCACGGCGGAAAGGGTGGCGCTGGCTGGGAGGTTGAGCCAGATGCCGGTGAGGCCGAGGGGCCAGAGGAGGATGAGGAAGAGTACGGGGAAGGCGAGCGTTGTGGAGACGGAGATGAGCGCGGCCTGGAAGGGTTTGCCGATGGCGATCATATAGCTTTGGGTGGCGAAGCCGAGCCAGCGTGTGAGATAAGCGAAGCTGAAGAGGCCGAGGGCGGCGGTTGCGGTGTTGAGGAGCTCCTGGTTGGCATCGGGCACAAAGAGATGGATGATGAACGTCGGCTCACTGCGCACGAGGAACATCAGTGCGATGGTTGTGACGGCGGCACCGATGAAACAGCAGCGCTCGATGGCGCGCACGCGGCTGTATTTCCGCGCGCCCCAGTTGTAGCCGACGGCAGGCTGGAGTGCATCGCAGATGCCGTAGAGCAGCGGCTGGATGAGTCCGTCGACAAAGAGCAGGACGCCGTAAACGCTGACGGCCATGGCGCCGCTAAGGCGCACGAGGATAGCATTCATGAGGATCTCTGTGATGCGCGCGGAGACGTTGTTGAGAAAATTTGGTGTGCCGCAGGCGGCGATGTGGCGCACGAGTTTCCAGCTAAAACGTGGAGGTGTAAAACGCAGCACGGATTTTCCGCGTAGGAAGGGAATGTAAGCGATGAGCACACAGACACCCATACCAAGGCTGCCAGCCAGCGCTGCGGCCCAGACGCCCCAGCCGAAAACGCCGAGAAAAATGAGCTCAAATCCTGCGCAGAGCACGCTCATGAGAATGTTCAGCGCCAGGCTACCGCGAATGAATCCGCTGATGCGCAGGAAATTGTCCATCGCGAACATGGCGGTGGTGAGCGGCGAGCAGAGGGCGTAGACGCGCAGGTATTCGACAGCCATGGCAGCAAATTCGCCGTCAGCGCCCAGGAAGCGAATGAGCAGCGGCGCGGCAGCAAAGAGCGCGGCACCGATGAGAATGCCGAGGGCATGGATGAGCAGACAGGCGCAGGTGAAGATGTTGTTGGCTTCTTTTTTGTCACCGCGGCCAAGAGCAATGGAGATTGGCACGGAGGCGCCGACGCCGATGAGATCGGCCAGTGAAAAATTGATGATCACAAAGGGCATGGCCAGATTGATCGCTGCGAAAGCCATTGCGCCGATGAACTGTCCCACAAAGACGCCGTCCAGGGTGTAGTAAAGGCTGGAAGCGAGCATACTGAGGGCGCCGGGAATGGCGGCGAAGAAAAAGAGTCGCACCGGTGGAGTTTGTGAGAATAGGGTTGGGGAATCCATGTGGTCCTCCTTGGAGCTGAGATACTCTATCCAGTATAAAGGGAAAACCGGCGGCTGCCAAGTATGGCGAAAGTAAAATTTGTGGAAAACGCGGAGACGGCGATTTTCTGGGGAAAACGCTGGTTTTCCGCTGTGGTTGTGGATAAATCTACGGAAAAGTCGTCGGTTTTCCACAAATCCTGCGGAAAAAGCTGTGGAATCACGGGGGAAAGTTGGCGGAAAAGTTGTCTGCGACCGCTTGCGGCGCGGTGTTGGAAGGAGATGTTAAAGGGCGTGACAACTTTGGAAAAGTTTGCGTGCAACGGAGGATAAGAAATTATGATGAAAATTTCAGATTTTTGATGCAAATTTCGAAAATTCCGCTTGCAATATATGTACACAGGGTATATCATAGTATCAACTCCACATCACGTGGGATCTCATCCGAGAAATTGTAGAATTTGTAGAACGGAGGAATGTAGGATGAAGATGAAAAAATGGATCGCCGGGATCGCGCTCGGCAGTATGATGTTGTTGGCAGGCTGCGGCGGCGGCTCCGGTAGCGGCGGTAGTGCAGCAGGAGAAGGCAGCGCGGCAGCAGAAGCGAATGCAGATGCGCTGCAGATCGGTATCATCCAGACGCAGGCACACGTGGCGCTTGACCGTGCCCGCGAAGGCTTCGAAGATGGTCTGGAAGAAGCTGGCTACACTGTTGGCGAAGATGTTGTCATCGATTACCAGAACGCCCAGGGTGACCAGTCCAATCTGAACACCATCACCAACCAATTTGCCAGCGACAAGAAAGATCTTGTCTGCGCCATCGCTACACAGGCGGCTGTGCAGATGGCCAGCGCCAGCTCCGATATTCCAATCGTCGGCACCGCGATCACCGATTATGAAAGCGTTGGCCTTGTTGAAAGCAACGACGCACCTGGTGGAAATGTCACCGGTACCAGCGATATGAACCCTATTGCAGATCAGGTCGCACTGATGCAGCAGCTCATGCCTGACCTCAGCTCGGTCGGCGTTATGTACTGCTCTGCGGAAGAAAACTCCCGCATCCAGTTCGAACTGTTCAAAGAAGAATGTGAAGCAGCCGGCATTTCTGTGACAGAAATGACCGTATCGAATGTCAACGAGATCCAGCAGGCAGCAACGAGCCTCATCGGTGAAGACATCCAGGCCATTTATGTGCCAACCGATAACACGCTTGCGTCCGCTATGACAACCCTCACTGGCGTGACCAACGAAGCGAAGATCCCTGTCTTCACTGGCGAAGTTGGGATGCTCTCTGGTGGCGGCACCGCGACTGTCAGCGTCGACTACTACGAACTCGGCAAGCAGACTGGCGCGATGGCTGCCAAGATCCTCAAGGGTGAAGCAGAACCTGCTACCATGGCGATCGAAATGCCAGCCAATAACACCACTGAGATCAATCAGGAAGAAGTGGATCTGCTCGGCATCACCGTTCCAGACGAACTGGCTGAATTCGTCGGCGACTACGCTGCTGAAGAATAATGAATCCCTTGCCGCGTGAGCGGTATGACGAAGGGTCACCCCTGTGGCGACCCTTCGTTTTGTTTGTTTATTCCGACTATTACTTTTTGCCGGGAAGTTATTTGGCGAAGGCCGCTTGCTATGCTATAATGCAAGAGTGGGAGATTGCTCCCGGCTATGCACACAATGGAGGCATATTATGGAACTCGTACTTTCGACGGTTGCCCAGGGGCTTTTGTGGGCCGTGTTGGCGATCGGTCTTTTCATCACATTCCGCATTCTGGATATCGCGGATCTTTCTATTGAAGGCACTTATCCGCTCGGCGGTGCCATTGCCGTCATGACGATCACCGGCGGCGGTTCGCCGCTTCTGGCAGTCATCTTTGCATTCTTTGGCGGATGCATTGCCGGCGCTGTCACTGGTTTTCTGCACACGAAGCTCAAGATCCCTGCGCTTCTCGCCGGGATCCTCACGATGATCGGGCTGTACTCGATCAACCTGCGCATCATGGGCCGCGCCACCACATCCATTCTGGGCGAAGAAACGGTCTACAGCTTTTTTGAAAACAACATGAGCAAGGTTTCCGCGACGCTGATCGTCGGTCTTTTGGCCACGCTTGTCGTCTGGTTCTTCTGCTACATTTTCTTCGGCACCGAGCTTGGTGCAGCCATCCGCGCCACCGGCGACAATCCACAGATGATCCGCGCGCAGGGCATCAACACCGATGTCACCATCATGCTTGGCCTGATCATTTCCAACGGCTTTGTCGGCGTCACCGGCGCGCTGCTCAGTCAGTCCAACGGCTATGCCGATGTCAACATGGGGACCGGTGTCCTTGTCACTGGCCTCGCTTCGATCATCATCGGCGAAGTGCTCTTCGGCACTCGCAGTTTCAAAAACTGGTTGATCAGTGTCGTGCTCGGCTCCATCGTTTATCGTGCCGTGGTCGCTTTCGTGCTCTGGCTGGGCATGAATCCTAATGACCTCAAGCTGCTCACCGCTGTTATCGTTGCAGTCGCGCTGGCTCTGCCGCTCATCAAGAGCAAGATGCAGAAGCTGCGCTCGAATATGTGAGGAGGTTGGGATCATGTCAATGCTAGATCTGAACGGCATCGAAAAAACCTTTAATCCCGGCAGTGTCAACCAGAAAAAAGCCCTGCGCGGTCTCGAGCTGCATCTTGAAGAGGGCGATTTTGTCACTGTCATCGGCGGCAATGGCGCCGGGAAATCGACGATGCTCAACGCCATCGCTGGCGTCTTTCCTGTGGACAAAGGCGAGATCTTTATCAATAATGTCAACGTGACCAAGCTTCCTGAGCACAAGCGCGCCGCCTACATCGGCCGCGTGTTCCAGGATCCGATGATGGGCACCTGCGCGAACATGCAGATCGAGGAAAACCTCGCCATGGCATCGCGCCGCGGTCAGCGTCCAGGACTTCGCTGGAGCTCCCGCGCCAAGGACCGCGCCTTCTTCCAGGAACGCTTGTCCATGCTCGGGCTCGGTCTGGAAGAGCGTCTCACCCAGCGCGTCGGTCTGCTTTCCGGTGGCCAGCGCCAGGCGCTGACGTTGCTCATGGCCACGCTCAAGCGCCCGGATATCCTGCTCCTCGACGAGCACACCGCAGCGCTTGACCCAAAAACGGCTTCCAAGGTGCTTGAGATCACCGACCACATCGTCGCAGAAAACGGGCTGACCACCATCATGATCACCCACAACATGCGCGATGCCATTAACCACGGCAACCGTCTGGTCATGCTCGACAATGGGACCGTTGCTGTCGATATCCGCAAGGAAGATTATCCAAATCTCTCCGTGCAGGATCTTTTACAAATGTTTGAGAAGGCAAGCGGCGACGCCATTTTAAGTGACGCCCTGCTCCTTTCTTGATAAATTTTTCAAATTTCTATGAGGTGAAAGAAAAAAATGATCGTATTAGTTATGAACAGTGGGAGTTCTTCCCTGAAGTTCCAGCTCATTGACATGGACAACGGCGACGTTATGTCCAAGGGCCTTGTCGAACGCATCGGTATGGGCGGCGACGCCGGCTTCGAAGTCAAGGCAAAAGGCGAAAAGATCAAAAAGGATGTTAAGGCTGACGACCACAAGCAGGCCGTTGCACTCGTTATCGACGCACTCACCACTGGTGACCTCGCCGTTGTTGACGACCTCAACAACATCGACGCCATCGGTCATCGCATCGTGCAGGGCGGCGACTCCTTCCCTAAGGCAGCCGTTGTTGACCAGCGCGTAAAGGATCTCGTCAGAGAATACGGCGCTATGGCTCCACTGCACAACTATGCAGCGCTCGCTGGTATTGAAGCTTGCGAAGAGCTCATGCCAACCATCCCATCCGTCTGCGTATTCGACACGTCCTATCACATGACCATGGACCCAGCTCATTACATGTACGCCATCCCTTACGACGATTACAAAGAACTCAAGGTTCGTCGTTATGGCGCACACGGCACCAGCCACAAGTATGTTGCACGCGAAGCAGCAAAGGCTATGGGCCGTCCGCTGGAAGAACTCAAGCTCATCACCTGCCACCTCGGCAATGGTGCTTCCGTTTCTGCTATCAAGGGTGGTAAGATCGTTGATACCTCCATGGGCTTCACCCCACTGGAAGGTCTCGTCATGGGTACCCGTGTTGGGGACATCGACGCTGCAGCAGTGCTCTTCATTATGAAGAACAAAGGCTACAGCATCGACGAAATGGATACCTACCTCAACAAGAAATGCGGTCTCCTCGGTGTCAGCGGTATCTCCAACGACTTCCGCGACCTCGAAGAAGCCATGCAGGAAGGCAACGAACGCGCGAAACTCGCTTACGACATGTTCGTGCTCCAGGTTAAGAAGTACATCGGTGCTTATTATGCAGAACTCGACGGCTGCGACGCCATCGTCTTCACTGCCGGCATCGGTGAAAACGACGACCTCGTTCGTGGTTCCATCTGCAAAGGCCTCGATGCACTCGGCATCTCTGTTGATCCAGCCAAGAACGACGGCTGCCGCGAATTCCGCGACATCAGCACGGAAGGCGCAAAGGCACGTGCATTCGTTATCCCAACCAACGAAGAATATGCCATCGCCACCGAAACCATCGAAGCTGTTCAGGAAGCAGGTCTCATTAAGTAATCCTGCCTGCTGAGAACGACGATCCCCGACGCGATCTGCGCCGGGGATTTTTGATTGCACGTACAGTGGTGACATCTGTCCGCTGAGCGGCGAAAAAGATTGTTCCGCCGCAGGTGCCATGGTAAAATGAAAGATAATAAAACCATGGGAGGAGGCGGCTGGTATGGACAGACGTCACAAGATCCTGCTGAACGTGGTCGTGATCGTGCTCATTTTTGCGCCGCTGTTCTTTGTGCTGCGCCATCGGGAATGGCTGTCGCTGTATATGAATGCGCTGAGTCTTTTCATCATCCTCTACATGTGCTGGGGATTTTTCCGGATCGCCTGTGCGCGCATCGCCGCGACGGACCAGCCGTGGAAAAAGGTGCTGGTCGGTCTTTGGTGCCTGGCAATGGCGGTGCTGCTCTCTGCCAATCACCTGCTGGATTTCTTCACCGGCTGGAGCTGGTTTGCTGCCATTGGCGGTTCTGTCGTGGTCGCGCTTATCGTTGGTCGTGATGAGACCTGAACGCTGAAAGGAGGCGTCCTTCATGAAACGTGGACAGATCGTCGGCGTGGTCGTTGTCGCAGTGATCGTTTTGTGCTTCCTCGTTATGGTCTGGGCGCCAGAGCTCTGGCCATTTTGGAGCATGCGGACGCACCTTTTTGACTTTTTTGAAACGCCGCAGGGAATGGTCGCGCAGGCGGGGCTGCTTTTTGCTATTGGCATTGCGCAGGTCATCGTGCTTATCTGGGCGGCGCGGCGTGCCCGCAGCAAGAACGACCGACGCGCTGCGTGCGTGAATGCTGTCGTAGCGCTGGTGGCGCTGGTGCTCCTGGCGCTCGCAGCCTGGACACGCATGGAGAACGGCACCATCCTGATGCTGCTTTTCGGCTGGCTGGCGCTGATCCTCTTTGGCTGTGTGGTGGTGGCGCTCGCTGGCGCGATGCAGGCTTTTACGGAAAACAACGACGATGAAAGATAAGATTGAAAGGAAAGAATGAATGAAGAAGAATGAATGGTATCTCATCCCGCTGTGGCTGATCGCGCTGGTGCTTGTGGCACTGCGCATGTTTACGCCAGGACTCCTGCCGGAGCGCGTAGAATGGCTGCCATATCTCCTTGTGGCCATTTGCTGTGGGCGCAATCTGGCGGCTGCTGCGCCGGCCTTCAATCCGGATGTGCCGGAGGAGGAAAAAGAAGAGCCGGAGTGGAACCGCTTCTGGATGTACTGGGGCATCGGCGGTCTCGCGCTCGTTTTTCTCTGCTTCGTTTTTTATATGGAAGTGAGCTATGTGCTCCTGCTCTGGCTGGCCGTGACGATCATTATCACAACAAAAGCCTGGCTGGGAAGTCGCAATGCATAAAATGAAAAAAGCGCCAGGATTCAATCTGCGTGGTTGAATCCTGGCGCTTTTCTGCAATTTTACGCCAGCATGCTGTCGAGCCAGCTTTCTGCCTGGGCGTAGTTTTCGAACGTGGTCTCTGCCTGATCGTGAATCTCGGCGATCTCGGCGTCGTCGTGGTAAGCGTCGAGCATGGCGACGGTGTGGATGCCGATGCTGGCGGCGGTGCGGATCGGTCCGAGGCTGTCTTCGAACATCCAGGTATCGTCGGCAGCGCTGCCGCAGGCTTTGCGCGCGAGCTCGATCAGCGTTGGCTCGGTTTTGCCGAGACCGAGATTGGCGCCGCAATAGAGATCTTTGAAGCAATCGCGGATGCCGGTGCGCACGAGCAGCGCTTCTGCGAGCGTTTTGTCGTTGTTGGTCACGAGCACGAGCGGGATATCCAGGCTGTGTAGGCGCTGGACAAATTCGTAAGCGCCGTCCTTGAGTGGGGCGACGTCGGTGTAGATGTGATCTGCTGCGGCCTTCCAGGCGTCGAGGATTTCCTCCGGTGTTTCCTCGAGATTGTAGAGATCGCGCACATAGGCTGCAGAATCCTTCATCGACATCGCGTGGATGCGCGCGCTCATCGTTTCCAGATCTGGCTCAAATCCGTGGGAACGGATAAAGTCCGGGATGAGCTCGTTCCAGTACTTGATCGTATCGGCGAGGGTGCCGTCCATGTCAAATAAAATTCCCTTGATCATCTTGTCCTCCTAGTTGCGTTGTTCCAGGCGAAGGGCAGCGGCGAGATCTTCCGGCGTGATCGCCGAAAGCGCGTCAAACATCGCCGTGTGGAAGCTGGCGGTGGCGTGGTGACCGGTTTTTTCCAGCGCCTGGTCGCCAGCCAGACACATCAGCCCGATCGCCGCCGTCGCTGCGCGCAGAATGTTCTTCGGCGCTGCTGCTGCGAATGCGGCAACGATGCCGGTCAGCGTGCAGCCGCTGCCGGTGACGCGCGTCATCATCGCGTTGCCGCCGTTGACAACGTAGGTTGTGTGGCCGTCGGAGATGATGTCCCGCGGTCCGCTGATCGCGATCACGGTGTTGTGAGCGGCTGCCAGTTCCTGCGCCATGCGCGCAGCCAGCGCGAACGCTGCAGGATCGGCAAGATCTGCTTCTGACGCGTCAACACCGCCGGCGTCCGTCGAAAGACCGGCCAGCGCTTTGATCTCGCTGATGTTGCCGCGGATGCAGCTGATCTGGCGCGTCGCCAATAGCTCCGCCAGCGTGTCGCGGCGCAGCGGCGATGTGCCGACGCCTACCGGATCGACCACCACCGGCTTCGCAAGCGCGTTTGCTGCTTCAGCGCCGGCGAGCATCGCCGTGCGCTGTTCGGCGCCGGTTGCGCCGAGATTCAGGAGCAGCGCGTCTGCGCGCTCCATGAAAAAAGCGATCTCCTCCGGCGCGCTCGCCATCACCGGCCGCGCATCGATCGCCAGCAGTCCGTTGGCGACGTCGTTCACCGTGACAATATTTGTAATGCAATCCACCAGCGGATGCGTCCTCTGCACGCGCGCAAAAATCTGCGCAAAAGGCGCGCGCTCCGCTGCCGAGAGAAAATTTTGTTCCACCCGGCATCCTCCTTCGCTTAGCGTGTTCAAAGAATATTGTAAGTCAGCGCGCCTGCCAATGCAAGAGCAGTCGCAGCTGAAAAATAAAACACGCGCTGCTCGCCAGGAAGCGCGGAGCAATTCTTAATTTTGTATTAATTTCTTCAAGATTCGTTGCCTGGGGCTGCGAAATCGGGTATAATGGTTTGTACTCAGATAATAATTGTCCGTGTTGGATGATGAAATTTTTGTAATGACATATCAAAGGAGATGACGACCATGAGAAGGAAATGCACCGCTTTGCTGACGCTGCTGATTTTTGCTGCGAGCGTATTCCTGCCAAGCGCAGCGTCGCTGGCGGAACCCGCAGCATCGACGACAGCGGCAACAGCAACGACCACAACCGCAACAGCAGCGGATCCAGCTGCGTCAACGACTGCAGCCACTGCAACAACGTCGACACCTGCTGCTGCAACGACGCCAGCAACAACGACCACGACACCGGCGACGACCTACACCGCCTACGACAACACACCAAATCTGAAGGATGCCACCGGCATTGTTGAAGGCATGAAAGAGCTGCGCGTGAAGAATGGCTCTGACGCGGGCGTGCTCGTTTATGCGCTGAACATGTCGCGGGAAATGCCGACGGCAGCGGGCACGAGTGGCTACACAAAGCTTTCTGCAACGACCAACCAGGATTGGGCCGCGCGCGTGGATAAGGCAGCAAGCCCATCGACGCTGCGCCAGGATGTGCTCAATGTGATCTGGAACGGCTATCCATATTTCGCTGGCAGCTGGAAGGGCGTTGACCGCGATTTCGCAGCCATCGGCCAGAACAGTGGCCTCTCCGGCGCAGTTGTGGAACAGCTCAACAACATCGCCGTGACACAGCAGGCGATTTGGGCGCTCACCGACAGCCGTCCAGGCGCTGGCAACACGCAGAGCTATGTGAACGCGCTGATCGCTGCGTCGCAGAAAAATCCGGCACCGGCCAACTTTGGCCTGGATCTTTACGATGGCAGCGCCGCCAAGAGCACCACAGCCGGCAAGAAGATGACAAATCTCGTCGCTGTGTCGGCAGCGCAGCAGAAGCCTGCGAGCATCAAGCTCAGCCATCGCTGGCTGGATGAAAACGGTCAGCCGCTGACTGGCGTGAAAACGCCGTCGCTGTCTTTCGCGCTTTATCCGGAAAATGCAGCAGCAGACGCTCAGCCGCTGGCAACCTATGCGCTCAACGAAGCCACTGGCAATGTGGCCTTCACCCTCTTTGATGACGAGCAGAGCTATCGCGTTGTGCCAGTGCTGACTGGCGAGACCGAAGGCTTCACCGTTGGTCAGGCGCAGACATTCAGCCTCAAGGGCGATCAGGGCGCCGTGATCCATCTGGATTTTGTCACCACCTATAAAAATGAAACACCAGCCCACGATCCGCAGCCAGCCTCTGTGCCACTGGGCGCAGATGTGAGCCTTGGCGGCAAAGCACCGAAGGATGGCGTGTTCACCCTTCTGCTCAAGGATGAAGCGGGCAATATCCTGCAGTCCAAAACGAACGTCGGCGGCGTGGTGAATTTCGACGCGCTGACCTTCGACAAGGAAGGCAGCCACAATTACACGATCAGCATGCAGGCAGGCAGCGATTCTGCCATCGCTTATGACAAAACCGTCTACAAAGTCAAGGTCGACGTGAGCCTCGGCGAAGATTACACGGCCACCGTGACCTACGAAAAGGACGGCGTCATCTACACAGGCTTGCCAGCCTTCGCTGCGCAGAATGTGACAACGCCATCGACGACCACGCCGACCAAGACCGTATCTGTGACGGTCAACAAAGTCTGGAAGAACGACAAATCCTCCAGCCGTCCAAGCTCCGTCAAGATGCAGCTTTATCGCGACGGCAAGAGCTACGGCAGCAGCGTTACCCTCAACAGCGACAACGGCTGGAAATACACCTGGAGCAATCTCGACGCTTCCTATAAATGGACCGTTAACGAGCCGTCTGTGCCATCCGGCTACAGCAAAAAGGTGTCGAACAGCGGCAACAACTGGACAGTGACAAACACCGCGAAGAGCTCAAGCTCGCCGAAGGTGACGACGCCGACGATCAAATCCGGCACTAAAACAAAGACGAGCGACAACGACAACGATAAATCGTCCAAGGAGCGCAGCACGCCAGAGACCGGCGACAATTCCAATGTCCATCTTCTGGGCACCGTCGCCATCATCTCTCTCAGTGGCATGGTGGTCATCGCAGCAGTCTGGCTTCTGAGCCGACGTCGTCTGCATTAATTTCTGACAGAACCGACGGTGGCGCGTTTCGCACGTGCCACCGTTTTCTATTTCCAGGGAGGTGGAGCCATGGCTTCCTCAAAGGGCAAGCGCCGGCTGCTGGCGCTGCTCTTCGTTCTTTTCGCCTGCGTTTTCTGTGTTTCGGCAGGAATGCTCGGCTGGCAGCTTTACCAGGATAAAAAATCTGCCGATGCCTTCGACGCGCTGCGCGCCCAGCAGGAACAGCAGCGCGCTCAGGCCGATGCAGACGCAGCCGCCGCTGCTACAGCGCTTGCTGCCGGCTACGACAGCCTGCACAGCCAGAACGCCGATTACGCCGGCTGGCTCACCGTTGGCGGCACCGCCATCGATTATCCTGTGATGTGGACGCCGAGCGAGCCGGAATATTATCTGCGCCGCGCCTTTGATCAGTCGTCGTCCGCGACCGGCACGCCGTTTATCGGCGAAGGCTCAGACATCGACAGCGATTGTCTGATCATTTATGGCCACGAAATGCACAACGGCACCATGTTCGGCGAGCTCGACCGCTACGCCGACGCCGCTTTTGCTGCGCAGAAGCAGCCGATCAATATCTACACGCGCACAGAAATGCGCACCTATGAAGTTTTCGCCGCCGTGCAGACGCGCATCCTCAGCGATGGCGAGGAAGGCTACCGCTATTACAACGCCGCCGGTCCGCTCGATCAGGCCGGCTTCGACGCCCTCGTCGGCTGGCTCAAGCAAAACGCCCTCTACGACACCGGCGTGACGCCAACTTTTGGCGAGCAGATCCTCATCCTTTCCACTTGCAGCTACCACACAGAAAACGGCCGCTTTCTCGTGGCCGCGCGGCGCATTGGCTGAAAATCACAACAGCCTGCAACACTCTCGCAGAATCGCGAGGAGGGTTGCAGGCTGTTTTTTGCTTTTAGGCGTGCGCACACCAGAGGAATGCGCACGCATGAGAAAAAAAGAACAATCAAAGGTTGACTTAAGCTAACAATGAGGAGTATACTGTGATCGTGGTTAGCTGAAGCGAACTTAAATACAAATACAAGGAGGAACTTCTATGATCAAACCGAAAAAACCCATTGCTTTCGTCTGCGCGGCAGCCTTGCTGTTGAGTCCGACCGGCGCATTGGGTGCATCCCCGTCAGATTTTGTTGACTTTCCCAACGATTGGTCGCAAGGCGCGATGACTGCAGCAGTGGACAATGGGCTGCTTGGCGGTGTAGGCGATGGGCGCATTGCTCCGCGGGGTGAAGTAACGCGCGCACAGATGGCAGCGATCATCAATCGCGCTTTCGGAGCAGAAAAACAGGCGTCGCTTAGTAGTTATTCAGACGTCGCAGCGGATGCCTGGTATGCTGTGGATATGGCGAAAGCTGTGCAGATGGGCACGTTTTCAGGCACAGGCAATGGGCTGCTCGAGCCGGATCGCGCCATCACCAGGGAAGAGGCGTTTTCGGTGCTGGCGCGTGCGTTTGCGCTGGAGGCTGGTGACGATTCGTCGCTCGCCAGTTTTTCTGACGGCGCGCAAGTGTCGAGCTGGGCGAAAGGGAGCGTTTCAGCGATGGTTGCGGCCGGTTACGTCAATGGATCGGACGGTAATCGCCTGAATCCGCAGCAGACCATTACCCGCGCAGAATTTGCAGCCGTGATGAGCAAGATCGTGGCGCAGTATATCGACGCAGAGGATGTACAGCAAGGCCGTAGCCTTTCAATCGATGGCAATGTCGTTGTGCGGGAGGGCGTGGATCTTTCCGGCTATACGATCAACGGTGATGTCATCATCGCCGATGAAGCCACCAACGTGACGCTTGACGGCGTCACCGTAAACGGCCGCCTTGTCGTGCGCGGCGCATCCGACAGTCTGACCATCAACGACAGCAGCGCAGACGGCGTCATCATCACCAATCCAAACGGCGCCAGCGTGCTGAAAACGGACAATGCAAGCGATCTCGGCACCGTGACCGCCCTCGGCGACCTCACCTTAAGCGGCGGCCAGCTCGACCGCCTCACCATCGCAGAATCTGCCACCATCACTGTTGAAAAAGGCGCCAGCGTAGAAACCATCACCGTCAGCGCCGATAACGTCACCATCAACGGCGCAGGTAAAGTAGACAAAGTCCAGGCCAACGCGGACAACGTTCATGTCAACGTAGAGGACGCCGAAGTCACCGCCGGTAAAGGCAGCAGTGGCGTCACCGCAGGCGATACAAGCGTTGCTCCTGGCGAAAGTGCTACGGTTTCTGGCGACAGCGACAACGATAGTGAGAACACCGGCAGCAACACCGGTAACGGTGGTTCTTCCAGCGGCAATAACAACAATCCTGGCGGTGGCAATGATAACCCTGGCACCACCCCTGGCGGTGGCGAAAGCACCGGCGACAACACCAACCCTGGCGGCAGTGAAGAAACCCCAGCCGCTGCGATCATCAACGCTGAAACCACCAAACTCGTCGATCTCGGCTGGAGCCAGTATGTCACCGTGCAGTTCACCAAAGGACATACATTGGATAATACCATCCTCACCATCGACGGCACCAACGTGACCAACGCATGCACCCCTGTCACCGACGACGGCAGCATCGTGAAGTGGGAGATCACCGACCTTAACCCGGCTCAGCTCGTTGCAACAAGTGCCGGCGAGAGCCAGACCGACACCCTCTCGGGCAATGCATCGCCGAAGAAACCAGAGGTTGTCACCGACAGCGCGCCAGATTATATGATCGCGCATGGACCTGTGGCTGTGTGGGATTATCACCTCACCAACTATGACAAAGACGGCAATGTGCGCATCGAACCGTCAAAGACCACCTTCAATATCAGCGGCGAAACAGCCAGCGACGTGCCGGCCTTCTACAGCGCCGATGCTGAGTTGAGCGCGCAGGGGTCGGGCAGCGTAACGATTGAATTTGCGCAGAAAACCGACGCCGACAAGGCATGGTTCACAGCCATTCCGGAAAATGGTGCCCTCAAACTCGTCGCCTATAATGAAAATCAAAATGTGCTCAACGACAGTCTGAACTATACGAAAAACAGCAAGGGCACCCTCACCATCGCCCTCGGTCAGACGAACTTCACCAGCAACGGCCGCTACTACGTGAGCGTGCAATCCAGTGGTCATGACACCGCCCTCGTGCCAATCCACGTGGTGAATGAAAAAGAGCCAAGCTTGAAACTGAGCGGCTCCGGCACGATTGTCAGCGGGAAAAACGTGTCCTTTAAGATCAACGACATGACGTTCGGCGTCACCAATCCGACCTATGCTGCCGAGCTGACCCGCCCGGACGGCACCACTGTTTCACTTGAAATGATCACCGACTGGTACCAGATCGGCGACAGTCTCTTCCTCTACAACGATACCAATAACAACATTCCATATAACGGCAGCTACACCCTCACCGTCCATTCCAATGGCTTCAAAGATATGCGCATCACCTTCACCGTCACAGATGGCCAGACTGCACCCCAAACTGCCAGCCGCAGCGCGCGCAGCCTGAATGTGGATGCAGTCAGCCGCGCAACCTCCACAGGCGGCACTGGTGGCGGTTCTTCTGAAGGTGGCAGCGCCACCATGTCTGCCGATCTGAAATTTGACGCCGATTTGCTCATCAACGCCAAACTTCTCGTTAATCTCGGCATCGCAAACGACGACGCCAAAGCCATCAACGACCGCTGGGAATACGAGATGAGCGGCTGGGACAGCGTCTGGAGCGACAGCGAAGACAAAGGCTATAAATGGAACGACTACATCACCGCTGTCAGCAACGCAAGAACCCATGGCGAGTACCTCACCTTTGCAGAATATGCCGAAGACGCCAAGTGGGACAGCAATGGCGCACCATATGCCATCAAGAGCGTCCTTGAAGACAACCTGCTCGGCGAAACACAGTACAACGGCTCCTGGGTCGGTCAGACTGCGCCTGGCCTGACGCTGGTTGACAGCAACGGTCAGCCTGTCGACGCTGTCACGCAAGGAAACGACATCATCCTCAAAGGCGACGCTGAATATCTCAAGAAGGTTGACAGTCTCAATGTCAACAACTGGTCGCTCGATCTGCCGGAAAGCGATTACTCGATCAAAGGTGACACCCTCACTATCAAAAAAGACGCGCTCGGGCTGGAAAATCCAGGCAGCAACAAGATTGTGCTTTACGCCGACGGCTACCGCGCCAATTATCTCAACGTCACCATGAGCAAAAATCTCGAAACCGGGCTGTCTCTCGCAGTACCAGATAACATCAATCGTGGAGATAATCTCCGCATCGAGGTAACCGGCTCCACGGGCGATTTTGGCAAACACCTCACCACCGTCACCCTGCAAAAGCCGGATGGCAGCACGACATCCATCTATCCATATGGCGTCGGCAGCTATGACGACGATTATTACCAGTTCAGCAATAACAACGTCGTAACCATCGTTGATAACGACGGCAGCGTCTTTGATCAGGATGGCACATACACTGTTACCCTGGACGCCCGCTACTACAACAGCCTTTCTGCAACCTTCAACGTCACCGGCGAACAGAAGGCCGCACCACAAGCCACCGATGCTGAAAAGAGCGGTGAAAATTATGTCATCCACTTTGGCGACAGCGCTACAAGCGATTGGAAAAATGCCATTACCAGCATCACCGTAAATGAAAAGCCTTATAGCAAAAAAGACGCCATCAGCGCACTGAACAAGAACGAATATCGCTGGGATAATACTTATGGAACTCTTGACCTGACACTTCAAGGGAACGGCTTTTCTCAGGACGAAAACACCATCGTCATCAAAGCCACCGGCTATAATGACACAACCATCAAGGTGACAAGTGAAGGCAGCCTTGTCGGCGCACCGGAAGATCCTACCGAAGAAGCCAAGCCAGCACCAGCAGCGCCAACAGCCACTGTTGATGAAAACGGCAATGTTAAACTGACGTTTGGCAATTTTGATAGTACCTGGCAAGGCAAGGTCTCCGCTGTCAAAGTCAACGACACCACCTACACGAAATACGATTGGGTTGACACCCCTGGTGAAAATCAGTACGAATGGCAGGAAAGCAAAGGACAGGGCATCGACACCCTCTATCTCGACAAAAACTCCTTCAACCCTGGTGACAACACCGTGGTCATCTCTGCTGAAGGCTACGAGGATTTGACGGTTAACGTCAATATTGAGGAACCGGAAAAATCACCTGTCAGCGAAGATCTGGCTGCACCAAAGGCAACTTTTGAAAAGTCCTATGGTTACGGATACCTCTATTTTGACAAAGAAAACAATAATTCTCAGTCAGGCAAGGCCTATGTCGATGCTATCACTGAGATTTCGGTGAACGGCGTGGAATTTTCTGAACCAGACTACGGCTACAACCCTGACCCAGGCGAATATTATCCTTCTTCGTCCGGCTATGAGAAATACGTTTCCTTCAATGAAAGAGATATTTCAACAACCGGCGACACGACCATTGTCATCAAGGCAACCGGCTATAAGGATTTAACCATTGTGATCAATAAAGATGGACAGCTTGTCTCTCAAGGCTCTGGTGAAGTAGGCGATTCCGACCAGGAAACTGGCAAAGATGCGCCAGCTATTGTCGAATACGCACCAGCATCCATGTGGGGTGGCAACAAGATCTACTTCGATGATGAGCAGGGTACCTATGACATTGCAGCGAAAGCCTATGTAGGCGCCATCACAAGTGTAACAGTCAACGGAACAGATTACATGCGTAGCGACAGCTCTCTTTACTTCGAGGATGATATGTACTATGCATACATTAATGATACCGCATCTCATCTTGAACTTTCAACGAGTAAATTCAGCACTTCTGCCAACACCACCATCACCATCAAAGCCGATGGCTACAAAGATCTCACCATCACCATTGGTAAAGATGGTAGCATCGTAAAATAATCCCTCATAGAAAAACAGCCTGCAACACTCTCGCAGAATCGCGAAAGTGTTGCAGGCTGTTGTGTTTTGCTTAGATGATGCGGGTGGCGCGCTCGTCGGATTCTTCCAGAGGGCTGTTGCCGCCGGGATCGTCGATGAGTGTGAAGGATGCGCCTTCGTCCTTGTAGATGCCGGAGGTGATGGTGATGTCTTTGCCTGTCGGCGTGACGGAGCCGGTGTCGTCGATGAAGATGGCGTCAAAGTCGATGCGGTGATCGTCCCAGAAATCGATCGCCTCGTCCTTGCCCATGACGTAGAGCGCTTCGGCGAGCGCTGCTGCCAGCGGGCCGTCTTTGCTCGAGACGCTCACCGATGCCAGGCTGGTGTCGGCAGGCTCGCCGCTGCGTGGATCGATGATGAGCCGGTAGCTGCGTCCGCCGGATTGCACGGTTTGCTGGTAGAGTCCGGCGTTGAAAACGGCGTCGCTGAGGGTTTGGTAATTGGCGATGACGCGCTCTGGATCGGCAGGATTTGGGATGCTGATCGTCCAGGCGCTGTCGCGCGGGCTTGTTGAGTAGCAGGCGATGCCGCCGCCTTCGAGTAGACCGGCGTCGCCGTTGGCGAAGCGCGCTTTGTCGATGTCGAGGTTGACAAACCCGCGCTCGAGGTTGTAGTCAGAGAATATTTTGCGCACGCGGTCGGCGATGTAGCCGCGCGCGATGCTGTCGACATTGACGCGCACGCCGTCGGGGATGGTGATGCGGTCGCCGCTGATCTTGATCTTGCTGTCGTCCACCTTGTCCAGGAGCGGCGTCAGCTCAGCGTCTGTCGGCACGCGGTCGGCGCTGGCCGCAAGCCGCCAGGCGTCGAGCAGCGGTGCCGCTGTGCAGCTGTAGAGCCCGTCTGTTTCGGCAGAAATTTCTTTTGCGCGCTCCAGCAGTGCCACGGTGTCGGCGTCGGCTGTGATGCTGCCTTCGGCGTTGAGCTTCGCAATGTCGCCGTCGCCGTCGTAGGCGAAGAGCGCATCCAGCCGTTCGATCTCACGCTCCGCTGCCGCCAGCGCTGGGCGCGATTCGCTGCCCTGAGCGCCGATGAGGATCGAGGTGCCCAGCGCCTGTGTCTGCTGTGTGTGCAGCACCTCGCCAGTATGGCGCATGCCCAGCAATGTTCCGATCACCACACAAAACAGGCAGAGCGCGATCAGCGCCTGCAGGCGGCGTCGTTGTCGTCGATTCATGATTCTTTTCCTCCTTGTCTCTCAATAATGTATCAGCGTGCGCCCGTGGTGTCAAGGGGCTGAGAAAAAGGTGCTCATAAAAAAGTGCTCGCATTTTTACGAGCACTTTTTTACGCGCGCGGCAGTCGTGCGAGCACTGCGCCGGCGACCAGCCCTGTAAAGCAGCCGCTGATGAGTCCGCTTATGAGCAGCGCTGGCAGATACCAGAGCACATCCGCTGTGCCGAGCACGAGGATTGCTGCCAGGATCTGGCCGATGTTGTGGCAGACGGCGCCGATCATCGAGAGCAGCCAGAGCTTTTTCAGCGGGATGCGCGGATAGAGCAGGGCGCAGACGGCGTAGCAGAAGAGTCCGCCGCTGAGGCTGAAAAGCGACATCAGCATCTGCCCGGAAAAGATGCTGCCGAGAAAAATGCGCACCACGAGCACCGTCAGCGCATCGCGTCGACCGTAGAGATAGAACGTGACGAGGGTGATGATGTTTGCCAGTCCGAGTTTTACGCCAGGAATGGCGACGAGTGGTGGGATCTGCGCTTCGACGAGAAAAAGAATGAGCGCAACGGCGGTGAGCAGCGCCAGCTGCGTTAGGCGTGTGGCGTGAGAATGTGGTGTGTTCATGGTGCGTTCCTCGCTATCCGGCGACGGCGTCGACGCCGTTCGCATCTGCGGAAAAGGTGATGCTCAGTTTATGCGGCAGGCAGACGATCGGCTGCGGTCCGTGGCTGCGCACGCCCTGATGCACGCAAACCTGGTCCGGGCAATCGGCGCTGATCACGGCGATGCCCTCCGGCGAAACGCGGATCGTGTTCTCCGCGCCGGGCGCGCCGACGGTGAACGTTTCCGTTTCGCGCACCTGGCTGAGATCGTATTCTGCGATGATCTCTCCATCCAGCGTGATCGTGGCGATCGTTTCGTCGGCGCCGCGCAGCCAGAACCAGTACACACTTCCTGCTGCGAGCACGAGCACGAGCGCCAGCGCAGCGAGCAACAATCTGCGCCGTTTCATGAGACGACCTCCGCTGCGCTGCCGTCTGACAAGGTGAGCGCGTCTGCGATCCCTGCGCTGACGGTGACTGCGCCGTCATCTGCAAGCAGCACCATATCAAAGTCGTCGCGGTGGGATCGCCAAAATTCAACCGCCGCTTCTTTTCCCATAATAAAGAGCGCCGTCGACAATCCATCCGCCAGCGTGCCGTCGTCGGAAACGATCGTCACCGAGCTGAGCCCGCTTTCCGCAGGATAGCCTGTGCGTGGATCGATGATGTGGTGATAGGTGATGCCGTTCTGCTCAAAATTGCGCTCGTAGGCGCCGGAGGTGATCACTGCCTTGTCGGCGAGCTCGAGGGTGGCGAAAAGCGCGCGCTCGTCCGCCGGATCCTGCAGACCGACGCGCCAGAGACTGCCATCCGGTTTTGTGCCCAGCGCCTGCACATTGCCGCCGAGGGAGAGGATGCCGTTTTCGACGCCATTTTCGCGGAAGATTTCCATTACCCGCGCCGATGTGAAGCCTTTGGCGATACCGCCGAGATCCACCTTCGCGTCGGCGGGGATCGTAACTGTGCTGTCAGAGATCGCGATCTCTTCGTCGTCAACGTGCGCCAGGAGCGCAGACAGCTCCGCTTCATCCGGCACGCGATAATCGCCGTTCGTAAATCCCCAGGCTTCCATCAGCGGCGCGATCGTCGTTGAAAAAAGTCCGTCTGTCGCCGCGGAGATTTCCTTCGCGCGCGTCAAAAGCGCCAGCGTGTCTGCAGAGGCTGTGATCTGCTTTCCCGCATTCAGCTGCGCGATCTCGCCGTCGCTTGAAGCGATTGACCAGAGCGCATCCAGCCGTTCGATCTCGGCGACAGCCTCGTCCAGTGCCGTATCTGCGTTTTGCCCGTAGGCTTCCAGCGTCATCACCGTGTCCATCGCGTACACTTCACGCGTCTGTGACGATTCCTCCGCAGACGTCTGCGCACCGCAGCCAGCAAGCATCAACGCCGCGACGAGCAGACCGCCGATGAATAATCGTTTCATCCTGCATCCCTCCTTTGTAGTTATTCTAGCCTTACCGCCGCGCGCTGTCAAGGCGCGACGCTTTCTCTTGCAAAATCGCCGGCGTTGGTCTACACTAGAAAGAAAAATCTGCCCGGCGGCAGATTTTTCTTTGCTGTTTATAATGAAAGGAAGGATCTCTCATGATCGAAGATATTCTCGCATATAACAAGCAGTTCGTCGCCGAAAAGGGCTACGAAGAATTTGTCACCGACAAATATCCCAACAAAAAGCTCGCCATCGTCACCTGTATGGACACGCGCCTGATTGAGCTCTTGCCGGCTGCCCTCGGCATCAAAAACGGCGACGCCAAGATCATCAAAAACGCTGGCGGTGTCATCTCCAGCCCCTTCGGCAGCGCCATGCGCAGTCTGCTCATCGCCATTTACGAGCTCGGCTGCGAAGAGATCATGGTCATCGGCCACACCGACTGCGGCGTCAGTCACATCGACAGTGACCGCATGATCGAAGAGATGAAGGCGCGCGGCGTCAGCGTCCACGATATCGACATCATGCGCTACTGCGGCGTCAAATTCGAGCGCTGGCTCGCTGGTTTTGAGACGGTGGAAAAATCCGTCGCCGAATCTGTCGACGTCGTCATCAACCATCCGCTCGTGCCGAAAGATATCCACGTTTCCGGCTACGTCATGGACAGCGTCACCGGCGCGCTGACCCTCGTCTGCGATCACCAGCCGGAGAAATGAGCCAGCCATGAACCTGCTCATCATCGGCGATTATCCCGTCGCCACCCAGGCGCGGATGCGCGTCGTCTTTCCCGCAGAGTGGCAGCTCACCATCGCTGCGCCCGATGCCTGCGCGCCGCATCTCGCCGACGCAGAAGCGGTGATCCCTGAGCATGTTCTTGTCGACGACGCTTTTCTCGCGCAGGCGCCGCGGCTGCGTTTCGTGCAGGTCGGCGCCGGCTATGACAACGTCGATCTTGCCGCCTGCAGTCGGCGCGGCGTGCAGGTTTGTAACGCCGCCGGACTCAATGCCGACGCCGTCGCCGAGCATGTGATGGCGCTTCTGCTCTGTCACTATAAAAATATCTGCTCGCTCAACCAGTTTATGCGCACCGGCGGCAGCGCGCCGCTGCCAGATTATCATGGCGGCGAGCTTAGCGGGCGCACCCTCGGGCTCGTCGGACTTGGACACATCGGCCGCGCCGTCGCTGTGCGTGCGCAGGCGTTCGGGCTGCGCGTGCTCGGTTGGAGCTATCGGCCCATTGAGATTCCTGGCGGTGAGTCCGTATCGCTTTCGCAGCATTTCGCGGAAAGCGACATCGTTTCGTTGCACGTTCCGCTCAAAGCCAACACCCGCCATCTCATCGACGACGCCGCGCTCGCGCAGATGAAGCCTGGCGCCCTGCTCATCAACACCGCCCGCGGCGGACTCATCGACGAAGCAGCGCTCGTTCGCGCCCTGCAGAGCGGAACGCTCGGCGGCGCCTGTCTCGATGTGTTCGCTGAAGAACCGCTCCCTGCCGACAGCCCACTGCGCCAGCTCGACAACGTCATCCTCACACCGCACACCGCCGGCTATCCCGACGGACCGAAATTTCACGCAAAACGCATCGCCTATTTCGCCGCGAATATCCAGCGCTGGCTCGCCGGCGACGAGCCGCAGGGAAAACTGAACTGACGCATAGCGACGGGCAGAAGAACTTAAATAATGGATGCATACGATTGATTCTTCTGATATACTGATTATGGGAACGTAATCTATATGGAGAGGAAGAAAAACCGTGCGACTGAATCAATTTGAGATGATCGTTGCCCTTGAACACTGCAGCAGTCTGTCAGAAGCAGCAGAAAAGCTGTATATGACCCAGCCCTCGATCAGTAAAGCAATCCGCGAGCTGGAAGATGAAGTAGGGTATGAAATTCTCAAACGTAAAAAGGACGGGGTTGCTTTCACAGAGAATGGCAGGGAGGTGTTGTGCTTAGCAAAAGAAATTCTGGCAGATATTGAGAAAATCCGTAATCTTAAGCAAGAAGTGGACGAAAGCGTCATCGGCGCAATTTCCCTGGCGGGATCAGGTTACTACGCGGATAAGGTGTTTTCGCTAATAGTGATTCCACTGAAAACCAGATATCCAAATCTTTCTGCTCGTGTCGTTGAAATGTTCAGCATTGACACAGTAAAAGCTGTCGGGGAAGGGCGCTTGGACTTTGGCGTGGTTATGATGTACTGCAATGATAGAGATGCAATGATGAGGGCCATTCAGAAATACAATCTGGCGTATGAGAATTGCTTTACAGATTATGTCGGGTTGTATGCGCGTCGCAATCATCCGTTGCACAAACAGGAGCATTTGACAATGCGAGATGTACTGCGTTATCCGTATGTCACCGGTGGCAGTCGCAACAGCGTGGAATACATCTATCAGCAACTGGCAGAATTTGGTTACGACCATGAAGTGGAAATTATTTCGAACCTGCAGCATCGGCTGCTGTATCTTATCAGTCATGATGCCGTTACGACAATGCCAGAGGAAGCCTATGCAGGCAGCAGCGAGTGGCACCGTCAGCTGCGTCCGCTGAGAGTGCAGGATTTTGACTGGTGGTGCGAAGTGGGATTGATTTACAATCCTGAGAATATGACACCATTAAAAAAACGTCTGCTCGGCGAGATGCTCGAAAAACTGCGCAGCGAAGCGTAAGATAGGTCCTAAAAAGCGATAGAATAATAAGAGTCAAGGCGAATCGTCTTGGCTTTTTTATTTTATCACGCGCTAACATGGAAGAGAGTATTGCGATGGTTGCGGCATTATGCGCACTGGGAATGGTCGGCATAAGGAGCGGGAAGTTAACAAATAAAAGGGCCTGCTATAAACTATAAACAACAAAGGAGATAGCTCACAGAAAATAAATTTATGAAAGAGGAGAGTGTTGATTATGCCACCGGTAATTGATCGAGACCTTTGTATTAAATGCGGGACTTGCGCTCAGATCTGCCCGCTGGATGTTATTCATGTGAAGGTAGATGAGAACAATGAAAAACAGATCGTTGTCCAGTATCCGGAAGAATGCTGGCATTGCCGTGCTTGTGCCATTGATTGTCCAAAGCAGGCCATTAAGCTCAGATATCCATTGTCTCATATGATGCTGCACATTGAAGTGAACCCAGATGAAAGGAGCGTATGATCATGGAAATCAAAGTGAGACAGGATGTCGTTAAAACAGATGTATTAATTGTCGGCGGTGGGATTGCAGGTATGCAGGCTGCGATTGCTGCAGCAGAGACTGGCGTCGATGTCATCGTTGCAGAAAAAGCTGACACCAGACGCTCCGGTTGCGGGGCTACCGGGAATGACCATTTTATTTGCTACATCCCAGATTATCATGGTGACGATTTTGATGAGATTTGTCGTGAAGTTACGGAGAGTCTCATTGGCCCACAGCAGGATTTTAATCTTCTACGTTTGATGATGAGCCGTTCCTTCGAGCTCGTTCAGAAATGGGAATCTTATGGCATTAATATGCGACCAACTGGCGAATACGTTTTCCGTGGTCATGCAATGCCTGGGCGTAGACGCTATCATTTGAAATATGACGGCAAGGATCAGAAACCATTACTGACCAAAAAAGCCAAAGAAGTTGGCGCTAAGATCATGAACAAGACCATTATGCACCAGTTGCTGACCAACAAGGATGGTGCGGTTATCGGTGCGATTGGTATTAATGTTGCCAACGAAGTGCCTGAGCTGGTAATTTTCCAGACGAAGGCTGTTATTATTACTACCGGCAACGCGCTGCGCCTGTATCCTGGCGTTAATCCTGCGTTCCCATTTAACGTCGCCAACTGCCCAGCAGATACCGGCGGCGGCCAGGCCATGGCGCTGCGTGCCGGGGCTAAGCTCGTCAATCTTGACCTGCCATACGTTCATTCCGGTCCTAAATATTTTGCTCGTGCTGGTAAAGCCACCTGGATCGGCGTTCTTACCGATTTTAATGGCAAACCGGTTGGCCCATTTGTTACCAAACCAGACAAAGAATTAGGCGACGTAACGGCGGACATTTGGCAGAACGTTTTCGAAGAAAAGATGGAAGACGGCTCTGGCCCTGTATATATGAACTGCAGTGAGACTGCTCCAGATGATATGCAGTATATGATGGATGCATTTCTTTCTGAAGGGGATTCGTCCCTCGTTGACTACATGGAACAATATGATATTGATCTTCGCAAAGAAATGGTAGAATTTGGCACTTTTGAATACAATTTCACAGCGCGCGGTCTTGATATTGGGATTGACGGCAGTGCTTCCATTCCAGGTCTTTATGCGGCTGGTAACGCTACCGGTAACGTTCGTGGCGATATCACCAGTGCGGCTGTTTTTGGGCAGATCTGCGGTGAGAGTGCAGGCGCTTATGCAAAAACCATTGAAGGGGAATCCGTCGAAAGCAACCCTGGCATCGCTGAAGAGATTGAGCTGTGCAACAGTCTGCTTGGTCGCGAAGAAGGCGCAACTTGGAAAGAAGCCAATTCCATGCTGCAGCGCATTATGAGCGAATATGTCGGCATGAAGGTGCGCTCTGAATCCATCATGAAGGCTGGGCTTAAATATATCCGTGATCTGCGCAAGTACACCTTGGCTCAGATGAAAGTTGATAATGCTCACGAGTTGCTGCGTGGTCTTGAAGTTCTTGACCTTATCGATGTAGGCGAAGCCATTGCCTTAATGAGCGAAAATCGTAAGGAATCTCGCGGCAGATGTCACCGCCGTACAGATTATACGTTCACAAATCCGTTGCTCGGCAATAAGTTCCAGACTATTCACAAGGATAAAGATGGTCAGTTTGTTCTCGAATTCCGCGATAAGATTCGTAAGTAAAAATTAGGCAAAGACGGCGCTTCTCTCTGAGCTGAACATCTGCATAGAGAGAGGCGCCGGTTTTGATAAGGGGGTTATCATTATGTCTGCTGCGACAGCTCCAGCGAAAAATACATCGTATTATATCAAAGCACTTATCACTATTGTAATTATGTTTGGTTTTGGCCAGCTTCCACCGATCGATCCGATCACACCGCTCGGTATGAATATTGTGGGTATTTTTATTGGCTTGCTCTTTGGTTGGATGACGATCGGTCTCGTTTGGCCTAGTATTCTTGGTTGTATTGCGCTCGTTATGATCGGTGATATGACAATCACCGAAGTTCTGGCCGGCGGCTGGGGCAGCACAACGAATATGCTCATTTTCTTCATGATCATGGTTGCTGCGATCGTTGAGCAATCCGGTTGCAGTCGTTTTATCGCCATGTTTTTGATCACGCGAAAATGGGTGCTGGGACGTCCTTGGATTTTTACTTTTATGTTCCTGGGCGCAGCGTTTGTTCTTGCTGCTGTAACCAGTACGATCCCGACCATCATTGTATGCTGGTCTATTTGGTACAGTATTTGTAATCAGGTTGGCTATAAGCCTTATCAGCCATTTCCATCCTTTATGGTTGTCGGGATTGTTATGGCAGCGACATTTGGACTTTCTGTTTTCCCGTTCCGCCCTGTTGGTATTCTTGTATTTGGTATTCTGCAGGATCTCGCGGGGATAAGTGTTAACTATCTCACCTTTACGTTGTTCACATTGCCACTGTGCTTGATTTGCATTTTGGTATTTACTTTACTGGGTAAAATCGTATTTCGTATCGACGTTTCCCTGCTGAAAAACCTCAACGAGGATTCCTTTAAGGATGTTGATCTAACGCTCAACAAACACCAGAAAGCAGTCCTGTTCTTTGTTGTTCTGCTTATCCTGTTGTTGCTCATTCCTAGTGTTCTGCCAACCAGCTTTTTCTTGGCGGCACTTCTTAAGAAGCTCGATGCTGTCGGAACTGCTATGCTCATCGTTGTCTTGATGTGTGCCCTCAAAATTGATGGTAAACCAATCCTTAACTTTAAGGAAGTCGCCAGCAAAGGCATGCAGTGGGATGTACTTATGTTGACTGCAGTTGTTATGCCGCTTTCCAGCGTGCTTTGTACAGATGGAACCGGTGTCACGGACTTCCTGCTCAAGGTGCTGAATCCACTCTTTGAAGGCCGTTCTTCCTTCACATTCCTGATGATCGCCGTATTCTCGGCAGTGCTCATTACGAATTTTGCTGTCAACAACGTCGTTGGTGCAATCTTGCTCCCAGTGTTCTATCCATTCGCGCTGCAGCTCGGCATCGAACCGCTCGCGCTGACATCGCTTCTCGTCTGGACCTGTCACTTTGCGTTACTGACGCCGGCGGCTTCTCCAATGGCTGCACTCTTGCATGGTAATACGCAGTGGGTGAGAACGACTGACATTTATAAGTACGGTTTCCTCATCGTCATTTCTTCGATGATTGTTGCCTGGGTGCTGGGTATTCCGTACGCGCAGTTTATGTTTAGATAATCCAGTACTGCTATCCAACCTACTCCTTTCCTTTTGCAGCGCCCAATTTCGGGCGCTGTTTTTGCGCGCTGGCGAAACTTTACATAAACTTCATCAAATACCGGTAACGATCCGAACAATTCTGTGCTAAGATAGGAGCACAATGGAAAGAAAGGAGATGATAATTTGAAAATTAAATTTGAAGATGTAAAAAACGATGAGACGATCCGCGTTTATATTGAGAAGGCGGATCGCACGCTCATGGGAATGGGCTTCACTGAGCACAGCTTTCCGCATGTGACGCATGTGGCGTCGGTGGCTGGAAAGATCCTCAAGGAGTTGGAGTATTCCAAGCACGACATTGAGATCGCGCGCATTGCTGGCTACATGCACGACATTGGCAACGTTGTCAACCGCCACGACCACGCGCAGACGGGCGCGCTGATGGCGATGCGCATTCTCGATCACATGGGCATGAAGGCGGAGGACATCGCTGCTGTGATCACCGCCATCGGTAACCACGACGAGCCAAACGCATATCCTGTCGACGCTGTCACTGCTGCGATCATCATCGCCGACAAGACAGACGTGCGCCAGACGCGCGTGCGCAACAAAGACTCGGCCACATTCGACAAACACGACCGCGTCAATTTCGCCGTCAAGCAGAGCACGGTGAAGGTGAGCGACCACGTCATCCAGGCGTCGCTGAAGCTCGACAAATCTGTCTGCTCGGTGATGGATTATTTCGAGATCTTTCTCGAGCGTATGATCCTCTGCCGCAAAGCTGCCGAACAGCTCGGCTGCGAATTTGCGCTCGTGATCAACAAAGAGCGCGTGATATAAAAAATGCAAGGTCCTTTGATCAGGTCCTTGCATTTTTTTGTGGATCATTCCAGCTCGAGGGCGAAGAGGGCTGCGCCGAGGGCGCCGTTGAGCTGGGCTTTGTCGGAGATGTGGAGCTTGACGCCGAGGATTTTTTCGATCTCAGTGACGACGCCGCGGTTTTTGGAGACGCCGCCGGTCATCATGTAGCTTTCTTCGCCGCCGACGCGTCGGCAGAGGGCGCAGGTCTTTGTGGCGACGGAGCGGTTGAGGCCGTGGATGATGTCGGCGGGGGTGCGGTTTTCGGCGATGAGGCTGACGACTTCGCTTTCGGCGAAAACGGTGCACATGCTGGAGATGGTGACGTCTTCTTTCCATTCCAGGCCGAGTCGGCTCATGTCGTCGAGGGAAAGCTCAAGGGTGCGCGCCATGAGCTCAAGAAAACGACCGGTGCCGGCGGCGCATTTGTCGTTCATGACGAAGTTGATGACGTTGCCGTTTTCGTCCAGACGGATGACCTTGCTGTCCTGGCCGCCGATATCGATGATGGTGCGCACGCTTGGATCGAGAAAATACGCGCCTTTGGCGTGGCAGGTGATCTCAGTGATGGATTGATCGCCGAGCCCCACGGCGGTGCGTCCGTAGCCAGTGGTGACGGTCGCGTTGATGTCGCTGCGTGAAAGTCCTGCCTGCGCGAGCGCTTCGTCTAGGGCGCGGTCGGCGCCTGCCGCAGCGCCGGCGCCGGTTGGCAGAATGGATTGCGCGATGATGTTTTTGTCGCGATCGATGATCACGACGTCTGTGGATGTGGAGCCGCTGTCGATGCCGGCGTAGAGTCCTTTTCCGTTCATGTTTGTGTGGGTCTCCTTTCGCAGGGTACGCTCCGGCGCAATGCTTTCGGCAAAGGCTTCGAGACGCGTGAGCAGTTGGCCGGAGGATTGGATGGTGTAGTCGCTTTCGAGTTTCAGGAGCGGAACGTCGAGGCGGCCTTTCAGCTCTGAATATTCGAAGCCGTAGTAATCGCAGAATTTTACGGTGTGATAGATCACGCCGCGCAGGTGCGGATCGTTATAGAGCACTTTGCGGCCGGTGGTGTCGATCATGCGCATGCAGGGGATCTGACCGAGCAGGGTGCGGGCGTAATCTGCCATGAGGGTGTCAAAATCGGCGTCGAGCTCTTCTGGCAGCGCCACGGCGCGATTGTTGACGCAGGTGTCGTTGCGCACTGGCAGCGGCATGGTTTTTTCCATCAGCTGGAAAAGCTCGTCGCCGACGCGCGCGCCGAGCACGCTGATGTAGGGCGCGGTTGGACGTTTGCGTGTGCGAAAAGCCTCGCGGAAACGCGCGGCGTCGAAGCTGGTCCCTTTGTAAGCGCCGTAGGCTTCGGCGAGACGGCGCAGCTCGTGCTGCGCATGCTCGCGGCTGCAGGTGCCGCCGGAGTGCATGATATCGAGGAGAAAGAGAAAATCGAGCTTGCCATATTCGAGCAGCACGTCGTAGGCGCTGCGGATGGTGTCACAGCAGTTGACGAGAACAAGCTCCTTGACTTTTCCTTCCATGCAGGCTTCGAGCAGCGATTTGCCAAAGCCGCAGATGTTTGGATGAGCGACCTGGTCGGAAAGCTCGAAGTTATCCGGCATGTGGTTTAAGATCGCGCATTCGCCGCCAAACGCTTCGAGAAGTTCGACGGGCGTGTATTTGCAGATGTAGTAGGTGGTGCTCATGCGTTGGCCTCCTTTTCTGCTTCCAGCATTTCTACGAACGCTTCGATGCGCGTGGCGATCTGGCCTTCGCCGCCGTGGCTGTGGTCGCAGCCGTCGCCGTCGAGGATGAGGCAGGGCAGGCCGGCTTCTTCAAAATGCTTTTTCGCCAGCTGCGCACCGCCGAGGGTGTGTTTGCAGCCCCAGTGACAGAACCAGACCACGCCGTCGGCTTTGAGCCGGCGGGCTTCTTCGATGCCGCGCGCAATGCGATGGCTCACTGGCCCGTTGAACGCGCTGAACACGAGCCGTCGCGCCATGGCGTCGTAAGGATCTGTCGGATCGGCGTCGACAAAGCCTTCAAAACTCATGTCGCAGCCGACGATCTGCACCTTCGGATTAAAATCGGTGAGCTTGCGCAGCGGTTCCACCCAGAATGGGTTCGTGTGCATCCAGAGCAGGCGAATGCCGCTCGCCGCCGGCGCCTGCTCAGCAACGCGCAGACATTCCTCGCTGTAGCGCTCTGTTTCCTCGCTACCCAGGAGATTGTGGAACATGAAGCCGGTGTACATTTCTCCCGTCAGACTGTCGAGGATCTGTTTGTCGGCGCGCAGCGACATGTAGTTGTGGAAATTAGCCATGCTGCGCTGGCTGCGGGCGACAGCTGCGCGCAGCGCCGCTTCGTCGATGGTTTTTCCCGTGTGGTCTTCGATGAAGCGCTTCATTTCGCGCAGCTGCGCGGCCACATCGCGCACGCTTTCTTCGGTTTGCTCGTAGGGAATATCGAGCACAAAATGCGGCACGCGGAAATGATCCGCCAGACGGCGAAACGTCAGCGTGTTGGCGTCGCAGGCCAGCGTTGTTGAGAGAATGAAGCGCGGCTTCGGCATGAGCCCGCTTTCCGCCGCGCCGATGAACGCTTTGTGGTAGCTGCAGAAAGTTTCCGGCAGCCCTTCGCTCTCGGCGTAATCGATGAACGCTTTTTCAGCGCAAGCGCCGGAGAGATAGCACCCCAGCCCCTCGCAGCAGTAAGGATGCATCCCGATCACATGCAGCATTTCGCAGGGCGTGAAGAGCGTCACCATGACCGCCTCTTCAGGATGATCCAGCGGCGCCACCATCGCCGACGTTGTGCTCCGCGCCGCCAGTCTGGCTGCGCTGTTGAGTTTTCCAGGCGCGAATTTGAACTGCAGATTTTTTGCATGATAACCAATGCGCAGCAGCCGCCGCGCCTTGAGCGGATCTTTTGTGCAGGTTTTCTGCACAGCATTGCCGAATTGTTGGACGATGTTTGCCATGAGATCTCCTTTCAATTGATGAACGAGGTTCAGTAGCCTCGATTAAATAATTCCTTAGTCAAGAATATATTGTACATCTTTTTTTCGTCCCGATGCAAGTAGAAAATGACGCTCTGTCAAATTGTTGGCACAGTCGTCTGCGCTGGTGTATAATGGAAAAAATCGATCACAAAGGAGGATCTTCCATGACACAAGCCGATTGCCGCCGATTTCTCATCGAAGCGCTGCTCGCCGAAGACGAGCAGCTGCAGGAAATTTCCATCCCCGCCCAGAGCGACGAGCAGCGCCGACTTTTGCGCGCGCTCATGAACGTGCGGCCGCCAGCGCCCATTGCTGACGATGTGCTCCAGGTGCAGGACGAATATTTGCGCCGCGAGCTTGCCGCAAAGGGCATCACCGATATCGACGATCTCTCGCCGATCTCTCCGGGGCTTTATCTCTGGCAGGGCGATATCACCACGCTGCGCGTCGACGCCATCGTCAATGCCGCCAACAGCGGCATGACCGGCTGCTATCAGCCGAACCACAACTGCATCGACAACGCCATCCACACCTTCGCCGGCATGCAGCTGCGCCTCGAATGTGACCGCATCATGAAAGCGCAGGGCCATCTCGAACCGACCGGCCAGGCCAAGATCACACCTGGCTACAATCTGCCAGCGCGCTATATTCTCCACACCGTCGGTCCCATCGTCGACGGAGCGCTGACGCCGCAGCACGAAGCCGAGCTCGCCAGCTGCTACGAAAGCTGCCTCGCCCTCGCTGCCGAAAATTATCTCGAAAGCGTCGCTTTCTGCTGCATTTCTACCGGCGTTTTCTGCTTCCCGAACCACCGCGCCGCCGAGATCGCCGCCCAAACCGTGCGCGATTTTCTCGCTAAGGACACAAGCGTCAAACGCGTCGTCTTCAACGTGTTCAAAGATCTCGACCTCGCGATCTATGAGGAATTGCTCGCGGAATAATGGTTTGGAAAGATTCTTTACAGGAGAAAAGAGCTTTGTTAAAATAGTAGTATAATAAGAAAAGCACTTGTGGTGGTAAATTTTCGTGTCGACCACACGCCGCTGGTACTGACAGGGGAAACCCGAGAGATGCAGGAGAATGGCACGCCTGCCAAGTGCTTTTCGCATCGTTGGGAGCTATGGAAACATAGCTCCTTTTTCATATCAAAACGGCTCGCGGAATGAAAAGAACGGCATCCTTTGCGAATGCGCAGTGGATGCCGCTTTTTTGTGTTATTACAATATGGCGCGCTTCATTTTTCGCAAGGCGTGGCTGCAGGTGATCGCTGCTGCGGCAGCGGCGATGAGATGGCTCACAAGCACAGCGAACCAGATGCCGTTCAGGCCAAAGCCCAGCGCCGAGAGGATTCCTGCCAGAGGCATACGCACAATGAGATAGTAGAGCACCATGCAGAGCATGCTTTTTGTTGGCTGGCCGAGTCCGTTCAAGCTGCCGAGAAAACAATTTGTGACGGTGTTGAGCACATAACCTATGCCGACAATGCGGAAGTAACTGGCGACGATCTCAGCTGCGGCGTCGCTGTCGACAAAGAGGTGTGATAAAGGATTGGCAAAAATGACCACCGCTGCCGAGAGCACGATCAGAGCGAGCACGCCATAGAATAGGGAGAGCTTGATATATTCGTCGGCGCGGTCGTAGCGCTTACCACCGGCGCATTGGCCGACGATGCTCGTGAGCGCCATGTTCAGCGCCATCGCCGGATAGAATAAGATCGTTTCCAATTTCCCTGTGATGCCGTAGGCTGCCAGCGCCGAAATACCATAGCTGCTGACAAGTGCGGTGAGAAAGCTCGTGCTGATCGCTGGAATGCTCTGTTGAAAAGCAGAAGGAATACCTTTGCGGATAAAATCTACAACGAGGCATCCGTCAAATTGTGAGAGATGCAGCGAAAACAGCGGCTTGCGGTGCAGATAGCCGAGCATGCAGAGGAGGCAGAGTGTCTGCGACAGCAGTGTCGCCACAGCTGCGCCGTCAAAGCCCATAAAATGAATGAAGAGCGGATCGAGCCCAGCATTCAGGAGCGTGCAGATGAGCATGGCGATCACTTGGAACACACTGTTGCCGTAGCTGCGCATGACAGCGGCGAAGTAGCAGTAGAGATACACTGGCAGATAGCCGAGAATGTAGATCGCCAGATAGCTGTGTGTCAGCGAAAAGATTTCCGCTGGTGTCTGCAACAGCAGCAAGAGCGGTGTCAGTGTAAGTTCCAGGATCAGCGTCAGTCCGAGCGCAAATACCACTGCCACGACCAGGGACGTGGTGATCAGGCGTGCGCTGCGAAAGCGATCGCCAGCGCCCACCGCCTGTGAGAGCAGAATGGCGACGCCATTGGTAGCACCCATAGCGATGGCGTTGAGTATGAGGATGAGCGGCGTGGCGTTTGTCAGCGCAGCGTAAGCAGTTTCGCCTAATAAATTGCCGATCCAGAGACTGTCGACGAGATTGTACGCCATGTTCAGGACCATGGCGATCAATAGTGGCAGCACCATCGCGGCGAGACTTTTCTTTGTGCTTCCGTGGATAAAATCCTGTGTCAAATTCATTGTTAGAACCTCCTTACAGATGATGAATGAATATCATTCATTCACAGTGTGAAATAATACCCTGCCATAAAAAGCAGGGGTGAGTGGTCAACAGAAATTTTTCAAAATATCGCTTAAAAATCGGCGAACGCGCATGACGCGTTCCTGTGCCGGCAACGTGTGATCCAGGAGGATACCGAGCTGCCCGTAGACAAAAAAGGATGCAGCCGTGTCCGGATCAGCCAGCCGAATCTCGCCACGGGCGATCGCAGCGCGCAGAATATCGGCCACGATCGGCTGCAATTTTTCACAGACTTTCAGCGAAAGCTGCCAGTGAAATTTTGTGTTGCCGCTGTCGTGGTAAAATTTTTCTGCGTAGCTGTCGTCATTTTCTGTTTCGAGGAAGGACGGTGCGTTCGCAGCCAGTTCAGACAAGCTCATATCCGGCCGCATGTTGGCGCAGAGTCGCTGAACCTGCAGCGTAGCGTATTGGTCCAATGCGGTATCGAAGAGCTCTTCTTTCGATGAAAAATAACGGTAGCAAAGCCCCTGTGCAACGTGCATTTCTCGTGCGATGTCGGAGATCGATGTTTTTTCGTAGCCTTTCTCGTAGAAAACCTTCATCGCCGTATCGATGATCTCCTGTCGCCGTTCCTCCGGTGGTTTGGTGATGCGCGTCATATTTATCACCTCTTTTCTGACTAGAGGATACCACGGATTCTGTTGGTTGTCAATGAATAATATTCATTCATCTGCTGCCGCCCTGTTCTGTTACATAAAAATACGCCGTCTGCTTGCAAAAATCGCGAACAGGCGGCGAGGTATTGTTTATTTTGTCAGTCCGGAAAGGAGCTTTTCGAGGAGCGCGGAGAGCTGGGCCTGCTCTTTTTCGCTGAGCCCGAGTGTGGCGGAAATTTCTGCAGGAATGTGGGCAGCTTTTTCCTTGAGCTTGTAGCCTTCGTCGGTGATGGTGACGATGAGATGGCGGCCGTCGAGCTGGCCGCGGCTGCGGCGCAGATAACCTTTTTGCTCGAGGGCTTTGAGCACCGGCGTGAGGGTGCCGCTGTCGAGATAGAGCAGGCGGCCCATGACCTTGCTGTTGGTCTGGCCAAATTCCCAGAGCACGGTCATCGCCAGATATTGGGTGTAGGTCAGATTCAGCGATTCGAGCAGGGGCTTGTAGGCGCGGATGAGCTCTTTGGAGCAGGCGTATAATGAAAAACTGAGCTGATTTTCCAGCTTGAGCGTGTCTTCTGATTCATGCATGACGGTGGCCTCCAATTATTAAGATTTCTCGTGCTTTTGATTGTACGCCGCCAGATGACGGATTGCAATATTTTATGGTGAATGTTGTTCAATCTTGAGAAGTGCGATTGCCTTTTTGCCGCAGCTGGCAAGAATTTTTGATGAAATGGTTTTTGTTGTCTGCCACAAATTTTCTTCACATTCCAATGGTAATCGGTGGCGGGATATGCTATGATAAATTCACGGCGGCGCGATCTCCGCGACGCTGTGAACTTATCTCCAGAAAGGAATGAACCCATTGACGGGCTACCAAAAGAAAGAATGGTTCATCGTCAATATTATCTTCTATGTGCTCATTGTGGGGCTGTTGGTGGTTGGCGCAAAATATCTGCTGCCGGTGCTGACGCCGTTCATCGTTGGGCTCATTGTGACGATGACCTTGAATCCGCTGATCCGTTTTGTCGGCCGGCACGAACCACGGCTGAAAAAACCTTTTGCGATCGCGCTCTGCGCGGCGTTTTATATCCTGCTGGGCTATCTCGTGGTGAATTTTGGCTGGCAGCTGACGCAGAAGGTGGGTGATCTGATCGCGCGCATTCCGGCGCTCTTTGAAACACAGATCGCACCGGCGCTGTGGATGCTCTACGACCGCATCCAGGAGCTTGCGCACGAGGTGGATCCGGCGCTGGCTGGCGAGATCAACGCGATCTTCAACGAAACCATGCAGAACATGCGCGTCTACATCACTGAATATTCGATGCGCGGCGTTGGGCTTCTGACGGACACGTTGTCGGCGCTGCCGGGGATCTTCATTGCTGTGCTGATCACGATCATCTCAACGTTTTTCATGATCGCTGATTTTGACCAGCTGGTCAGCCAGGGCTTTCGACTGATCCCGGTTTCCCGCCGCAGCACGGTGCGCACGACGGTCGTCTACGCGAAAAACATACTTGTGAAATACATCAAATCCTACTCGCTGATCTTTTCGATCACCTTCATCGAGCTGGCGGTCGGTTTTTCACTGCTGCAGATCCCGAACGCGATTTTGATCGGCTTTTGCGTGGCGATTTTCGACATCCTGCCAATCCTTGGCACCGGCGGCATCCTCATTCCGTGGGCGATCATCGTCGCCATCCTCGGCAATCCTGCGCTGGCGTTTGGGCTGCTGTTCCTCTATGTGTTCATTCTCGTGGTGCGCAACATCATCGAGCCGCGCATTGTTGGCAAACAGATCGGCCTGCATCCGCTCGTGACGCTCGTCGGGATGTTTATCGGGCTGCGACTTTTCGGGGTGATCGGGCTTTTCGGGATCCCGATCGCGCTGTCGATCCTCGTCAATCTCGATCGCAACGACGTCATCCACATCTTTCCACGCGATGCCGGAAAGGATGTGCCGCTTCTCTGATCTGACTGGTGCAGCCGCTGTCTGTTTCGGACGGCGGCTGTTTTATGCTGTAAAGGACGGACACTCATGCAATTTCAGGATATTTTTATCGATCTCGACAACACCATTCTCGATTTCTACGCCACCGAAGCCGAAGTGCTCGGCCAGGCGTTGGCTGTCGGCGGCATTGCGCCGGAAGAAGACACCCTCGCGCTCTATCACCATATCAATCTGCGGCAGTGGCAGCTTCTGGAAGAAGGCGCCGTCAGCGTGGACGAGATCGGCGTGCGCCGATTCGCGCTCCTCGTCGACGCGCTCGGCGTGGATGTTGACGCCGCCACGCTCGCGCAAACCTACGAAGCCATGCTCGCCGACGCCTGTCATTTCATGCCCGGTGCCGAAGCCTTGCTAGCAGCGCTTGCGCCGCGCTACCGGCTGCATCTTGTCACCAACGGCATGGCCAGCGTGCAGTATGACCGCATTCGCCGCGCAGGCATCGATCGCTATTTCGACCATCTCTTCGTCTCCAGCGACATCGGCGCAGTGAAACCGCACGCCGCCTTTTTCGACGCCTGCTTCGCCGCGATCCCTGATTTTGAGAGAGCCCGCGCCGCCATCCTCGGCGATGGCATCGGTTCCGATATCCGTGGTGGCATCCAGGCCGGACTCCACACCATCTGGTACAACCAGCGGCGCGTGGAAAATACCACCCCCTGGCAGCCAGACGCAGAGGTGTACCATCTTGCCGATGTGCCGGAAGTGCTCGCAAAGTGGGAAACGGCGTGAAACCCAGGCAGGGCGCGCCTTTCAGTCCTCTTTGCGCGCGGAAAAAAGCAGTTTCTTTCATTATATAAGCGCAGCGAAGGCTCAGGTGCACATTTACCGAAAATAAAATTAGAATCATTATAAATTTAACTTGACAACACAGGTCACATATCGTATAATAGCATCATCAAGAGTAAAGCTCTTGAGTAACACCCCACAAACGGTTATAATAACAAATGTAGATGTTTGATTGTTACTTGCGAAAAAAATTTATTAAGAGAATAGGAGATTGATAACTATGGCAAAATGGGTTTGCAGCGTATGCGGTTATGTTTATGAAGGCGAAACAGCTCCAGAACAGTGCCCACAGTGCAAGGCACCAGCTGAAAAGTTCGTTAAGCAGGAAGGCGAAATGACCTGGGCTTCCGAACACGTTGTCGGCGTTGCTCACGACGTTCCAGCAGATATCCGCGCTGACCTCGAAGCAAACTTCACCGGCGAATGCACCGAAGTTGGTATGTACCTCGCAATGGCTCGCGTTGCTCATCGCGAAGGCTATCCAGAAATCGGCCTCTACTGGGAAAAGGCTGCTTGGGAAGAAGCTGAACACGCTGCGAAATTCGCTGAACTCCTCGGCGACGTTATCACCGACAGCACCAAGAAGAACCTTGAAATGCGCGTAGAAGCAGAAAACGGCGCTACCGCTGGTAAGACCGATCTCGCTAAGCGTGCAAAAGCGCTGAACCTCGACGCTGTTCATGACACCGTTCATGAAATGGCTCGCGACGAAGCACGTCACGGCAAAGCATTCGCTGGCCTGCTGAAGCGCTACTTCGGCTAATTTCTACCACCAATCAGGCAGGGGAATTCTCCTGCCTTTTTTGTATTTGCTGCAGTTGACCAATTTTAAGAAAGGAAGATTTCTATGGACCAAAAAGTTGCACAGCTTCTCAATGACCAGATCAACAAAGAATTTTACAGCGCCTATCTCTATCTCGACATCGCCAACTGGTACGCCGACCAGGATCTCGACGGCTTCGCCAACTGGTACAACATCCAGGCCCAGGAAGAACGTGATCACGCCATGCTCTTCATCCAGTACATGCAGAACAACAGCCTTTCCGTCAGCCTCGAAGCCATCGACAAACCAGCGCACAGCTATGAAACCGCCGGCGATCCCCTCGATGTCGCCTACGCCCACGAACAGTACGTCACCAGCCTGATCAACGCCATCTACGACGCCGCCTACAGCGTCAAGGATTTCCGCACCATGCAATTCCTCGACTGGTTCGTCAAGGAACAGGGCGAAGAAGAAAAGAACGCCGACAGCCTCATCAAGAAATACAAACTCTACGGCGACGACCCAAAGAGCCTCTACCTCTTAAATCAGGAACTCGCCGCCCGCGTCTACAGCGCGCCATCGCTGGTGCTGTAAGAGCGCAGAAAAAACGACCGTCGATCGAGCATTTACCCGTTCGGCGGTCGTTTGGCGTTCAGATATAGAGGATGCCCAGCATCACAGCCAGGTAGAGGATCACCAGCATGAGCAGGATCTTGTCGTGGAGCAGCACCTCGACAGGATCGCCGTCGCTGGCGCCTTCGATCGTCAGGCTGTATTTGAGCGTGATCAAAAGCACGATCGGCACTGTGAAAATGAGAAGACGGTTGTGGTAAAAAGAGGTCGTCACCTGATCCATGCTCCAGAGCGCGTAGAAAACATTCGCCAGCGTCAGGCACATGTTCATGCTGCGGTTGAGAAAATCCAGCGGATACGCTTTGAGCACAGCGCGCGTGCTTCCTTTGCCGACCGTCAGCAACTCGCCGCGGCGTTTGCCCAGCGCCAGATAGAAGGACAGCGCGAACACAGCGAGATAGAGCCAGTTGGAAATGACGATCTCCGTGAGGATCGCGCCGTAGATAACGCGCAGCACAAATCCTGCCGCCAGGATCGCAATGTCGACGATCGGCACATCCTTGAGCCCAAAGCTGTAGGCCAGATTGAGCAGGAAATACGTTGCCAACAGCGCAGCCGCCGCCGGATGAAACATCGGCGCATTGGCGATCGCTGCGATGATCAAAAGCACCACAGCCAGCACGCTTGCGCTCTGCACCGACACCGTCCCGGCAGCGATCGGCCGCTTGCATTTTGTTGGATGCAGGCGGTCCTTGTCGCGATCGCGGATGTCGTTGATGATGTAGATCGCCGAAGCCGTCGCGCAAAACGCCACAAAACCCAGCACACCAGCGCCGCGAACACGAGCAGGTTTTTCATATAATGATGAACGCGCATCAGCTTGAGATAACGGGTCATCAGGAAACCCCCTTATAAAGGAAAGTAAGTGATACAGTAATCGATCAGCGCGCCGATCCCCGGGAGATTGTCCCAGAGCATCAGCGCCGCAGCCGCACAGAGCACAAGCGGCGTCAGCCAGGCCGCGTGGAGCTTTTCGGCGATCTTTTCGATCAGTCGGAAGAGCAGTAGAAAATAGGCCCAGCCGAAATACAGCGCGTAGAGAATGAGCCCCGTTTCCCAGGTGCCCCAGCCGATGACAGCAAGCAGCACAAAGGAAAAGATCGTCCAGTAGAACGCCAGCTGGCTCAGTCTGTTGCGGCGGCTCAGGAGAAAACCAGCGAACATGAGCACCAACAACACCAGCCCGCATAGATTCCAGTTTTCAGGATGCGCAAGCCGCCAGGAAAGGATCCCGTCTGGCGCAACTCCCTGGCTCACACCCGCAACCGGCGCAAGAAAACAATCGTGCACAAAGCTCACAAACTGGCGCACACGATCGGCAAACGGCCAGCCATCGCCGCCGGTGAATTTGACCAGCGACGCCAGCTTTGGCCCCACCGACCAGATCACATCAAAGCGCGCAAACGCCAGCATCACCACAATGAACGACAGCCCCAGCTTGACCATATCGCCCAGCCAGCGCAGCGGCGAACGCAGCGGATTGTGCGCGCTGAACCACGGTGCCAGCGCTACATTCGTCAAAAGCGCCCCCGTCGCGCCATAAAAGCCAAGCCACTCCTGCGTGCGTCCCGTGCAGATGCAGCTCGCCGCCAGCATCAGCCAGAAATACGCCGTCACATATTGCTCCAGCATCAGCGTGTTCAACAGCGTCGAGTAGCTTGCGCCGAGCGCCAGCATAAACACAGCCCGTCGGACAGGCGATTTTGTCGCCAGATTTGCAAGCATCAGATTCGCGCCACAGATCATAAGGATCTGCACACTGTTCAAAAGCACAGCCAACACCGTCGGCGACGCGCCAAAAAGCTGCGTCAACAGATATGGCACACCCGCAAACGGCGCCGCAAAGATCGCAAACAGCGGCTGGCGCAGATCGTTTTCCACATACGTCAGCGCCAGATACGCCATGTTGTTAAAAAGCGAATCCGTGTCCGCCGTGTAGACAATATCATACCCTTCATTCGTAGCGCTGTAAAATCCCGTCGATTGGAAAAATGCCCACGCCGCAAACCCAATGAACCCCAGCGCCATCAGCGCGTAGAGCACGCGCTCCGCCCAGTGCAGATCAGCGAACAGCCGCAGTTCGCCAGCCAACCGCCAGAGCGTCGACCAGAGGTACGACATGCCGACATAGAGAAACGGAAATCCCCCCAGCCCGCAGCACACCGCCAATACCCGCGACAGATCCGCGCCAGTGCCCAGCATTTCCGCCAGCGCCACCAACAGCGGCTGCCCCGGAAACATCACCGCGCCGAAAGCGTAGCAATGCCACGCCGCACCCGCCGCAGAAAGCAGCGCCCAAAACTGCAGATACCATGGCAGCGTGCGCGTCACGCGCCAGAGATCCGCGCTTTGCGTGCTGACCGCGCACAGCACCAGAAAAGCCAGCGCCAGCGCGCCCTCCTGCACATTATATTCTGCGCCGCGCGTTTCTGATAAAAAATATGCCAGCGCCGAAACCGGAAAAAACCAATTCCTGCGCAGATTGCGCGCCATCCCGACGAGCGAAGCCTCCGGCAGGCGCGCAATCCAGTCATGCTTCTGCATAGAGCATTCCTCCTTATTATACCATTTGCAGTATAGCATAACAGTGCGCGAATGCTCGTGTTTACTGGCAGATAGTCACCGGATTGTAAATACTCTCGTCACTTTTCGCCGACGCCCATTCATGGTATACTGAGATCAGCACAGATCCCCTGCGATCCTTTACCATTTTGTCATCATCGGAAGGAGAATTAACATGAAACCACTCGTTCTCTACTACGCAAAATGCTCCACCTGCCGAAAAGCGCTGAAATGGCTCGAAGAAAACAATATCGACTGCGACCTGCGCTCCATCGTCGACGACAACCCAACCCACGACGAACTCGCCCAGTGGATTGCCGCCAGCGGTCTGCCCCTCAAACGCTTTTTCAATACCAGCGGCAGCCTCTACAAACAGTTCGGCCTCAAGGATAAACTCCCGCACATGTCCGACGACGAACAGATCGCCCTCCTCGCCAGCCACGGCATGCTCGTCAAACGTCCGCTGCTCATCTCCGACGCCGTCATCTGCCCAGGATTCAAAGAAGCAGAATGGGCCAAGCTCAAAAGCTGAGCGCAAAAAACGCCGATCATCGCTGGTGATGATCGGCGTTTGTGTGTAGGCTGTAACCGATGAAACGTCTTATTGGCGTGCAAGACGTTTCTTATGAATCTCGTCTTTATCCAGCGGCGCATCGCTTTCAGCCAGACCAATGAGATGATCCAATGCTGCGAGTTTATCCGCACTCGTTCCGGCGAACTGAGTGTTGTCACTGTGGTTTTTCATGTGGCGCTGACTGTTTCCTTCGTTGGGACAGAGTGTATAGGATTCTGCTTCTTTCATGGTAAACGTCTCCATACAAAATAAAAGAAGTGGAAATCCACTTCCTTTGAGTTTAAAACTTCCAACTGTTTGGCAGGGACTCTCCCGAAGATAGCTTTCCTATCTGTACTTATATTATATCAGATCACATTCAAAATCACAATGCAAAACCGTACAAAAGATCGGCCAGGTATCTCCCCACTCTACGCAGCGTAGGTTGCGCCGCAGCGCGCTGGCTGGTATCCTGTTCGTGAAAGGAGAGAAATCCTCATGAACCACTACATCACCGGCAGCGCCATCCGCGCGCTGCGCGAACAGCAGCATCTCACCCAGGCGCAGCTCGCCGAAAAACTCAGCGTCAGCGACAAAACCATTTCCAAATGGGAGACCGGAGTTTCCCATAGTTAAAGATACCACACCAAATATGATGAACCCACGCTTATAC